>X1_Eurasian_Beaver__coassemble_1_pt1 | contig 45893 bp, 26 predicted proteins | sample X1_Eurasian_Beaver__metabat2_high_PE_005 | metagenome-assembled genome bin X1_Eurasian_Beaver
CATATCCGCGTTCGATGCCATCCAGGCAGCCCCAGCTGTCGCTGGTGTTGTATGAACCCACGACCACGACATTGTCGCCGCAAGCCATCGAGCTGATTGATCCGTTGCACGAACCGTCGGTCCATCCATCGATGCCGTATGATGTGAAGGTCGATGCCAACGCGTCGCTGTAGACATCGACACGCTTGCCGGCCTTGCCGGTGACAATGATGCCGAGCACATACTGGTCGTCGGCGGTGTTGAGCGCGCCGGTGTCGGTGTTGGGCTGCAGGTAGACGTCGAGCAGAGCATAGTAGCGACCGCTGTATTCGTCATATCCCGAGCCAAGCCCCAGCGAACCCTTGAAGTAGTTGCCGAGTTGCTTTGAGATGACGTCGTCGGTAGACTCCTGATAGTCAGACGAAGAAACATAGTACATGCTTGACAACGGTGGCACCGTGAATCGCTGTGCCACACGACCACGCGAACGGTTGAAGATGACTGCCTGCACGTCGAGGGCTGTGGTGTCCTCGCTGTAGATGTAGATGGCACCATAGTTCACCTTGTAGTATGTCGTACCCTTGTAGGCGTCATTGCCATACACCCAGGGATAAACAAAGGTCTGGAGCGTAGTGTCGCACTCCTCAAATGTCTTGGTGATTGCCACCGGCATATCACCCTCGTTGCCGGCTGAGACACAGATAATTGCCTCCTTGCCGGCAAGAGTAAGGTACTGATTGAGCATATCCTTGCCATCGTGACCGCCGTCGTTGGATCCCAGCGAGAGGTTGATGACAGCGGGCTTGTTGTGTTCTGACGCCCAGTCGAGGATGTATTCGACGCCATAAGCGATGTATCCGTCGCCGAGAGTGCCGCACGATGCCACAATGTCAGACTCGTAAGCCACGCCATAGAACGGATTTGGACCGGTGAACGTCGGCGAGTTGTGCGAGTCCTGGAGCTCGGCGTAGGTCAGCTCACCGCGGTATCCGCCCGCCATGATGCCCATGGTGTGGGCGCCATGATATGATTCGTTGGAGTCGGAAGTGAAATACGATAGGTTGTTGATGTCTCCTTCTTTGTTGGTATAGGTTGTGGTCAGCTGGCCGGTCGATGTGGCGTTGGCGCGCACGTATGTCAACTGCTGGATGCGCGACTTGCCATCAGAGCCCATGAAATTGATGTGGTTGGGGTCTACGCCAGAGTCCACGATACCCGTCACAACACCCTTGCCCGTGTAGGCTTGGGTGAGATCGGTGCCGGCATGAATGTTGTCTACGCCGGCAGACTGGCGGGCATTGTTGAGTTTGGGACGCAGTTCGCGCGAGAGTTGCAGTTGTTTGACACCGGGGAGTGTGGCGACGCGCTCGAGGTCGTCTATGTTGACGCTGACGATAGCGATGTCGCCGCGCCGACCGAGGACGTCCACATCCTCGTTGGCAAGAACTGACGACGCACTTTCGCCCTCGTCGACACGCATCAGGCACAACAGCTTGTCGGACATGGACTCGAGCTTGGCAAACTTTGATTTCACCGGATTAGATGCCCGCGACTCGCCCTGGCTGGCGCGCTCGTGCTTGATATGTCTTAGGATTGACTGGCTGGTGAGGTCGAGTTGGGCGTTGGCGACAACCGTAGCGAGCCCTATAAATGACAATGTGATGAGAAGGTTGCGTTTCATATTAAATTGATGTATTCAGTAGTAGCATGGGATTGGGATGACGGCGCTGGATTTGACGCCGCCATCCCAAGAGTGATTTCAATAGGTCGGTACAATTACTTCACCATCACCTTTTTGCCGTTGGCGATATAGATGCCGGCGGGCAGGTTGTTGGTGCTGTTCACGCCACGTGCCACGCGGATGCCCTGCAGGTTGTAGACATCGTAGGTCGAAGCGTTGTCAACGCTGATGGCGTCGACGGCAGTGCGCTCGGTGACGCTGACCGATGTGTTCTGGTCGGCGGTGAAGGTGTATTTGCCATCCACCGGTTCTATTGCGACGTCATTGACGAGCACTGCGGCGTCGCCATTGACAGTGATGTCAATCTGTGACGGGCCGAGCACCGAGAACGAAGCGTAATTGTTGACAGGCACAATCATGTCCTTGGTCACGACAACATCGTCCTCGTTGAGTGTGGTGATGACGCTCACATAATATTTTTCGGGTTCGGTGTTGAGGAATACCTTGAGAACATCATTGTCGGCAAGTGTGCTGACTGTGAACGAAGTGCCACCGGTGTAGACAGGACTAACCTCTGTGCCGTTCTGATAAACCTTGATCGACTCGGGACCATAAGCAGCGAGATAGATGGGATAGTCTGCAGAATAGAATGGCACTACATTGTATCCGTTCTCGACATTGATGGTCGAGCGGTCGGCGCGGCTCACAGAGAATCCATACTGTGCCAGCGACTTGTCATTGACGTAGAACACAAAGTTCTTGTCGCGATTGATTTTGCCGGTTTCGATCACGATATTGCTGTTTGCTGTGGTGCTGCTGAGATAGACGTATGAGCTGCCAGAGCTATATTTTTCGACATCATCGACCTTCACCGACTTAAAGTAGTATCCGTCATTGATGCGGATGGTCACGCTGGTATTGGTCTCCGCGAACGACAGCGCGTTGTCGCCGGCAACAAGGCTCATAACAGTGCCACCGTTGTAGAAGGTGATGTGGCTGGGGTCGGTGACATTGACATTGACAGTGATGTTGCCATACTTGTGTGCCTTGACATAAATCTCTGTATCAGCGCTAACTACAAAGCTCGACGAGCCATAGAAGTAGTTGAGCGCGGTGCCGTTGACTGTGATCTGTTCATAGGCATACTCGCTGGTGTTGCCGGTGAAGTAGACGGTGGAACCAGCCTTGGCAGTAAATCCGCTGTTGAAGTCGCTGACTGTCTCATTGTTGACAGTCACGCCGGTGATAAATCCCTCGGCTCCGTCGGCGTATGTGAATTTGATATTGCAAGTGATGTCGGGATAAGACGCCATAATCTCGAGGTTGTCACCGTCCTTGATGGTGATGTAATTTGAGGTCGAGACGGTCTGCTCCACGCCATTGAGGATGATCTTGTAGAGGAGCACGCCGTTGGTGGTCGACGACACATAGATGGGCGATTCGAGAGACGACACAAACGAGAGGTCAAACTCAGTGCTCAGCGAGGGAGTGCGGTTTGTGCTGTTCATGCGAATCATCACCTGCGAGGGCGTATCGATTTTCACATGACACTTGGCGTCGTAAGCCTCAGTGAGAGTCTTGGTTGTCACATCGATTGTGATGCCGTCGGTGACGCTCATGTAGTAATATGTAGCGCCAAAGCCCGTGCATGCCGTTCCATCCTTGACAAAGTTGGTGAAGATGTAGGAGTTGTCAGAGATCTGGAAGTTGATGCTCGATGTACTGTTGATGACGTTTGCTCCCTCCTCAAGGGTGAGTGTATTGTAGGAGCCGGCCGTACTGTCATAGTAGGACGCAATGGCTACGCCTCCTGTCGAAGCGTTGATGGTGATACTGGCAAAAGATGTAATAGTTGCCATCACAAGAAGCGCGATAAGTGAGTAAAGTCTGCGCATGTTGATGAAATTTGTGGGTTAATAAAAGATATAATTTGATAGAAATGTATTGTTCTCGTGGAATGTTTTGATTGTTTTTATCCTCGATAGAGTAACAAATAGTTTGCATAAAGAAGATTCGAATGGATAGCGATGAATCTTATGGGTGCGAAGTTATAAATTATTTTTTAAATAACACATAAATTTTACAATTTAACGCAATTTAATACAACGCATCTCCCTACTGATACAGCTTTTGCACCACATTGAAATTATATTTTCACATTATCTTTTTTTCGTTAATACTCGCGACTGAATAATATTGTCGACATGATAATTGGCACAACATCAATCTTTTCACAAATCAATCACAGTCCTTTTGCCACATTTAAACACAGCGTCTCCAAATCGCAACATCACATCCCAAACGCCACACCACCCCGCCATCCAATTCATACAGAAATATTACAGCAAAAACCACATCGGCTCATACCGCCATCACTGCCGTCTTCTCTAAATTGCGGCAGGGATTGCGGAGGATTGTTGGCAGTCTCCGAAAAAATCGCTATTTTTGTGTTCTTATACGCAATGTCGTGTGTTATTATTGATATTATGAATTTCAAAATCGACTCTCAATACAAGCCCACGGGCGACCAGCCGCACGCTATAGACGAACTTGTCAGAGGCATCGAGGAAGGAACCGAAGCGCAAACACTGCTCGGCGTCACCGGCTCGGGAAAGACGTTCACGATGGCAAACGTCATCGAGCGCGTCAACCGCCCCACGCTGATTCTCAGCCACAACAAGACACTCGCCGCTCAGCTCTACAGCGAGTTCAAGGGGTTCTTTCCCGAGAACTCGGTGCAGTATTTCGTCTCCTACTACGACTACTATCAGCCCGAGGCATATATCCCGTCGACCGACAAATATATCGAGAAGGACCTCATGATCAACGAGGAAATCGACCGACTGAGACTCGCCACCACCTCGGCATTGCTCTCGGGACGCCGCGACGTCGTGGTCGTGTCGTCGGTGTCGTGTCTCTATGGCATCGGCAACCCCGAGGACTTCAACGCCAACATCGTCAAGGTCGCCGTCGGTGACAAGATTGGGCGCAACGCTTTCTTGCGGCGACTCGTCAACGCCCTCTATCACCGCAACGAGGCAGACCTCGCCCGAGGCTCGTTCCGCGTCAAGGGCGACACTGTCGACATACGCCTCGCATACGAAGAAATCGTGCTTCGCGTTGTATTTTGGGGCGACGAAATAGAGTCACTAAAAACCATCCATCCAATCGACGGAGTGACACTGGGGACACACGACACATTCAACATCTACCCCGCCAACATCTTCGTCACTTCGCCCGCCAGACAGGCGTCGGCGATTGCCCAGATTCAGCTCGACCTCGGACGCCAGGTCGAAATGTTCAACAATGAGAATCGTCCCGTCGAGGCAAACCGCATCTACGAGCGCACCACCTACGACGTCGAGATGCTCAAGGAGGTGGGGCATTGCTCGGGCATCGAGAATTACAGCCGCTACTTCGACGGTCGCCAGCCGGGAATGCGCCCGTTCTGTCTGCTCGACTACTTTCCCAAAGACTTCCTCACCATCATCGACGAGAGCCATGTCACCCTGCCGCAAATACGCGCCATGTATGGAGGCGACCTTTCGCGCAAGTCCAATCTCGTGGAATACGGATTCAGACTCCCCGCGGCTATGGACAACCGCCCGCTCAAGTTTGAGGAGTTCGAGGGTCTGACGCCCTACACCATATATGTCTCGGCAACTCCCGCCGACTATGAGCTCGCGCGCAGCGAGGGCGTGGTCGTCGAACAGCTCATCCGCCCCACCGGATTGCTCGACCCCGAAATCGAAGTAGTACCGTCGATGAACCAGATCGACCACCTGCTCGAGGAAATCAACCAGTGCATCGAGCGCGACGAGCGCGTGCTGGTCACCACCCTCACCAAGCGCATGGCAGAGGAACTCAACGACTATATGCTCAAACTCAACATCAAGGCGGCATACATCCACAGCGACGTCGACACCATGGAGCGCATCCAGATCATCGACGACCTGCGCGCCGGAGTCTATGACGTGCTCATCGGTGTCAATCTGCTGCGCGAAGGCCTCGACCTACCCGAGGTGTCGCTGGTGGCAATCCTCGACGCCGACAAGGAGGGATTCTTGCGCAACCACCGCTCGCTGACTCAGACAGTGGGCCGTGCCGCGCGCAACCTCAACGGCCGCGTCATCATGTACGCCGACAAAATCACCGACTCGATGCAGCGCACCATCGACGAGACGCGCCGCCGCCGCGAGATACAGATGAAGTACAACGATGAGCACGGCATCACCCCCACCCCGATTGTCAAGAAGCGCATGGCGATTGTGGGCAAGGAACGCGAGGAAATCGAAGACCTCATGCCGCAGAAGCCTCGCCGTCAGCGTTCTACCGAAACACCGCGCGAACGCGCCCGCGCCGCCCGTGCTGTCGAGAAACCCAAGCAGACCTACCAATACGAACCTTCTGCCGACATCGCCGCCGACCCGGTGTTTGCCTACATGACCGCCCCGGAACTCGAAAAGCAGGTGGCAAGAATGCGCACCGAGATGATGAAGGCAGCCAAGGACATGCAGTTCATGGAGGCGGCGCGCATCAGGGACGAAATCATCAAGCTCGAGACTCGTCTCGAATCAATGAAATGACACCCTGCCCACGACTCACAAAGACCATCATTCAAACAATATAACACAGATTTTGATTCACCCCAAACTCACACCACCGCCATCGGCTTTTCTGCCAACCACAGTCAAGGAAATGGATCGCCTTGGCTGGGACGAGGTCGACGTCGTTCTCTTCTCGGGCGACGCCTATGTCGACCATCCGTCTTTTGGCGCCGCGGTGATAGGCCGCACTCTCGAAGCTGCCGGATACAAGGTCGCCATCGTTCCGCAACCCAACTGGCAGGACGACCTGCGCGACTTCAAGAAATTTGGCAGGCCACGACTGTTCTTTGGTGTCTCTGCCGGCGCAATGGACTCTATGGTCAACCACTACACAGCCAACCGACGTCTGCGCAGTGACGACGCATATACCCCCGGTGGCCGCCACGGACAGCGCCCCGACTACCCCACAATCGTCTACAGCGAGAAAATCAAGCAGCTGTTTCCCGATGTCCCCGTCATCGCCGGCGGCATCGAGGCATCGCTGCGACGTCTTTCGCACTATGACTACTGGCAAGACCGCCTGCGCCCGTCGATACTCGCCGACTCAAAAGCCGACATGCTCATCTATGGCATGGGCGAAAAGGCTGTGGTCGAAATCGCACGCCGACTCGAGACAGGCGAAAACATCGACACCATCACCGATGTGAGGCAGACCGTCGTGCGACGCCCCATCGGCGAACTCCCCGCGACCGACGACGCCAACATCGTGCTCAGCGGATGGGACAAGTGCCTAAAGGACAAGCGCGCGCAAGCCACAAACTTCAAGTTCATCGAGACCGAGTCAAACTCGCGCGACGGCGGCAAAACCCTCTGGCAACCACATCGCGACTTTGCCATCAAGGTCAATCCCATGTACCCCGCCATGACCACCGGCGAAATCGACGCATCGTTTGATCTCCCCTACACACGCCTCCCCCACCCCCGCTACAAGGGCAAGACCATACCAGCCTACGAGATGATCAAACACTCGGTGAACATGCACCGCGGATGCTTCGGCGGCTGCGCATTCTGCACCATCTCGGCGCACCAGGGCAAATTCATCGCCTCGCGCTCCAAGGAATCCATCCTCCGCGAGGTGCGCCAAGTCACCGCCATGGACGATTTCAAGGGATACATCTCGGACCTCGGCGGGCCCTCTGCCAACATGTACGCCATGCACGGCCGCGACACATCGATATGCGACAAATGCCGCCGACCGTCGTGCCTTCACCCCAAGCCCTGTCCCAACCTCGACACCGACCACAGCGCTCTGCTCGACATCTACCACAGCGTCGACGCCCTGCCCGGCATCAAAAAGTCGTTTGTCGGAAGCGGTGTGCGCTACGACCTGTCGATGCACCACACCGGCAATCCCACAGTCGACGCTACCAACCGCCGATACAACGAGGAGCTCATCGCCCGCCACGTCTCGGGACGCCTCAAAGTCGCCCCCGAACACACCGAAGACCGCGTGCTCAACATCATGCGCAAGCCTTCGTTTGATCTCTTCCACGACTTCAAACAGATATTCGACAACGTCAACCGCCGCGAGGGACTCAACCAACAACTCATCCCCTACTTCATCTCCTCACACCCCGGATGCCACGAGATCGACATGGCAAACCTTGCTGTCAAGACCAAAAACATGGACATGCGCCTCGAGCAGGTGCAGGACTTCACACCCACGCCCATGACGCTTGCCACCGAAATCTTCTATTCGGGCTTCAACCCCTACACCGGCGAGAAGGTTTTCACCGCCACAAAACCCGCCGAGAAGGTAGCGCAACGCAAATACTTCTTCTGGTACGACCCCGCGCAACGAGCCGACATAATTTCGTCGCTTGACAAATTGCAACGCCCCGACCTCGCCAAAGCCCTATTTGCACCCGGCGCACGAAGATTTGAGCGTAAAGAACAGCTCAACAAATCAACAAATGTCAACAGACACAACAATAAACAAAACAAAAAACATAAAACAAAATACTAAAAACAATATTTTTTGCTATTAAGCAGAAAAATTACTATCTTTGTGCTGAATTAAGCACTCTCTCGACTATAATCAAACATTCCAGTTAAAATACAATTTTAAATAGCAATATATAATGAAAAGAAGTGCCTTGCAAAAAGCTCGCGCGACTTACCAGCCCAAGTTGCCCATCGTGCTCACCGGACCCGTAAAAGCGGTTGCCGGCAAACCCACCGAATCAGTGGCTAACCAAGATGAAATCAAGGAATTGTTCCCCAACACCTACGGTCTCCCCGAACTCCGCTTCGAGAAGAACTCGGCTCCCGTTGTTGGCAAACCCATCAACGTCGGCGTCATCCTTTCGGGTGGTCAGGCTCCCGGCGGACACAACGTCATCAGCGGTCTCTTCGACGGTATCAAGAAGATTCATCGCGACAGCCGCCTCTTCGGTTTCCTCATGGGTCCCGGCGGTCTCGTTGACCACAAGTACATGGAACTCACCGCCACCATCATCGACGAATATCGCAACACCGGCGGTTTTGACATCATCGGCTCGGGACGTACAAAACTCGAAACCAAAGAGCAGTTTGACAAAGGTCTCGAAATCCTCAAGGAACTCGACATCAAGGCACTCGTCATCATCGGCGGCGACGACTCAAACACCAACGCCGCAATCCTCGCCGAATACTATGCTGCAATCGGTGCCGGCGTCCAGGTGATCGGCTGCCCCAAGACCATCGACGGCGACCTCAAGAACGACCAGATCGAGACTTCATTTGGTTTTGACACCGCAACCAAGGTCTACAGCGAAGTCATCGGCAACATCCAGCGCGACTGCAACTCTGCAAAAAAATACTGGCACTTCATCAAACTCATGGGTCGTTCGGCAAGCCACATCGCCCTCGTATGCGCCCTCCAGTGCCAGCCCAACGTCTGCATCATCTCCGAAGAAATCGAGGCCAAGAACCTCACCCTCCAGGACATCGTTGACCAGCTCGCCGACGTTGTAGCAAAACGCGCCGCCGAGGGCAACAACTTCGGTACAGTGCTCATCCCCGAAGGCCTCATCGAGTTCATCCCCGCCGTCAAATCGCTCATCGCCGAACTCAACGACTTCCTCGCCGCCAACGCCGAGGAGTTTGCCAAAGTTCCCCACAACGAACAGCGCGAATACATCATCAACCACCTCAGCGAAACCAACGCCGCCACCTACGCTTCACTGCCCCACGGCGTTGCTCGCCAGCTCACCCTCGACCGCGACCCCCACGGCAACGTGCAGGTATCGCTCATCGAAACCGAGAAACTGCTCAGCGAAATGGTGGGCAAACGCCTCGCAGAGTTGAAGAAAGAAGGCAAATACGTCGGCAAATTCTCTGCCCTCCACCACTTCTTCGGCTACGAAGGACGTTGCGCCGACCCCTCTAACTTCGACGCAGACTACTGCTACGCCCTCGGTTTCAACGCCGCTTGCCTCATCAGCTCGGGCGTCACCGGCTACATGTCGTCGGTTCGCAACCTCGTGAAGCCCGCCGTGCAATGGATTGCCGGTGGTATCCCCATCACCATGATGATGAACATGGAACGTCGCCACGGCGAAATGAAGCCCGTGATCCAAAAGGCACTTGTTCGCCTCGACGGAGCACCCTTCAAACGCTTCGCCTCAAAACGCCACGAATGGGCGCTCAACACCTGCTACATCTACCCCGGACCCATCCAGTACTTCGGTCCCGCCGAAGTCTGCGACCAGCCCTCTCTGACACTGCAGCACGAGCACAAAGGCAAAAACAAAGAGTCACTCTCTTGATAACCCCATAGGGCTCAATCAGCCCCAATTTCCAACCCAAACAGCTTGCAGCCGGCATCCCCAAAGATGCCGGCTTTTTTTGCCACATCCCCGTAAAAAAACGTCATCGGATTTTTCCTGCCGGTGAATGGCACACTTTATTATTTAAAGATGGAATACTTACTCTTCTTCGTAGTAATATGAATAGTCAATGCCTTTCATGAACATCTCGCGGTCGTCGATTTTGTCTGTCAACGCACCTCTCAGCAGAGCCTTTATCTGTGACGAATCGACCACGCTTTGACGCATCGCAGCCAGATATTCATTTTTATCAATTTGGCTCCAATCGACGCAACGTTTCAATGAACGTCTGAGCATCAGATCGAGCCATATGCGTGTGCTGCGTCCGTTTCCTTCCATAAAAGGATGCACCACGTTCATCTCCACATACTTGTCGGCAATCTCATCAAGCGTAGTTTCCGGCATTTTTTCAATCGCGGGAATAATTGTGGAGAAGTGAAGACTGTTGGCAAACGTGAATCCCCCCTTCGAGATATTCTTGCTTCTTATCTGTCCGGCAAACTCATACAAGCCTCCAAACAGATAGGCATGTATCTGTTGCAGACATTTCATGCTTCCCGGTTCGAGAGAGTTTAGCAGACCGCTTTCAAATAGTGTATATGCCTTCTTGCGGCTTTTGCCGTCGATAGTGTTGTCGCTATAAGTGAACCAGTCAAGAAACTTAGCCGCACGATTGTTTGGGTAATGCTTGGCGAGAAGGATAACACCATCGCTATTAAGCACATCCGCTTTACGTTGCTTTCCATCGGGGGCTTCGAATTTGAACCCGTGAGTGACACTCACGAGTTGAACGTTCTCCTGCATTAACTTGCGCTTGAGCCAACGCCAATAGTTTCCGGCCTTTGTATAATCAGGCTCATCATTGATAGCCCGCACCACATCAGTTGCCGAGAACCACCAACAATTGTTGTCGTCATCCCAGACCGCCCTCACTTCGCGATCATTGAAAAACCGTATCGACTTTTTGCTCATAAATAATGTCTGTTATATATCACAAATATACAAAAAACTTGTGAAATGACAAAGTCTATGTTTGCGAAAGTCAGCGCTTCGTCGTTATGTTTTTCAACAGCTGGAGTGGGTACAAACAGCGAGCGGCGCATCATCTGATGCGCCGCTGCGATATTGGTGGCGGAGGCAGGACTCGAACCTACGACCTTCGGGTTATGAGCCCGACGAGCTACCACTGCTCCACTCCGCGATGTATTGATATGTTTTTTATTGGTGGCGGAGGCAGGACTCGAACCTACGACCTCCGGGTTATGAGCCCGACGAGCTACCACTGCTCTACTCCGCGATATTTCAGTGGTGCAAAGGTACGCACTTTTCGCGACATACGCAAGCATCGAGCGCTGTTTTACACCATATTTAACCTTGTTTTAACAAAACAAGTAGCCTCGATAGCGCGCTATCGGGGCTACTTGACAACTATATCGGGAATTACTTTGCTTTGGGAACGATGGAGAGGGCAGCACCGCCACCGGGAGCGAGACGCAGCTTCAGGCGGTCCTTGTTGGTGACGGTTTTGTGGGTGATGGTGTACGCCTGGGGGTTAGTCTTCCAGTCGGCAGCAGGGGCGTCGGCATAGATGGTGACGTCATATTTGACACCCACTGGCAGAAATGACATGTCGATGGTGGCAGTGCGCGCGTTCTCGTCGGTGATGGCGCCGACATACCAGCGCTCCCCACCCTTCTCGCGACGAGCCACGGTGATGTAGTCGCCGGGCGCAGCCTCGATATAGCGGCTGTCGCTCCAGTCCACCGGCACTTCCTTGATGAACTCGAAGGCGTCGGCAAACCGGAGATAGTTCTCGGGGAGGTCGCACGCCATTTGTATCGGCGAGGGCATGGTGAGATACAATGCCAACTGCTTGGCAAGGGTCGTGCCGCCCTGCGACGTATTCGCGGGGTTGTAGGTCGACAGACGCGGTTCGAACAGTCCGGGGGTGTAGTCCATCGGACCGCCCTTGAGACGCGTGAATGGCAGGATGCAAGTGTGTTCGGGGGGATTGCCGCCCATCGACTCAAACTCGCCGCCGCGGGCTGACTCCTGCGCCAACCAGTTGGGCCAGGTGCGGCACATTCCCGTGGGGCGCGGCGCCTCGTGCGAATCCACCATCACGTGATAGTCCGCGGCACGGCGTGCCACCTCGTTGACATGATCGACCATCCACTGCGACGAATGGTGCTCAGAACGCGGGATGATGGGCCCCACATATCCCGTCTTGACGGCGTCATAGCCGTGCTCGCGCATGAACCTGAAGGCGCTGTCGAGCTGCAGCGCGTAGTCGGCGGCATTGCCGGCGGTCTCGTGGTGCATGATGAGCTTGACACCACGCTCGCGAGCATAGGCATTGAGCATATCCACATCAAAGTCGGGATAGGCGAGGTCAAAGCGGAACTGTCGGTTCTTCTTGTACGCCGACCAGTCTTCCCAACCCTGGTTCCATCCCTCGACCAGCACCGCGGAAATACCGCTCTCGGCGGCAAAATCTATGTATTTCTTGACATTCTCGTTGTTGGCGGGATGGCGGCCATTGGGCGTCAGTCGCGAATAGTCGGTCACTCCCGGGCGCGCGTCATAGGCGTCGCTGTAAGCCCACGTCTTGCCGGTGCCGGTGAACATCTCCCACCACACACCCACAAACTTGCAGGGCTTGATCCACGACGTGTCCTCGATGGCACACGGCTCGTTGAGGTTGAGCACAAGCTGCGAGGCGAGGATGTCGCGCTCGTCGTCGCTGACGATGACAGTGCGCCACGGAGTGTTGAACGGCAGTTGCAGATATGCCCTCACGCCCAGACGGTCGGGGGTGAGATGGGACTTGAGCGCGTATGCCGCCGTGTCGACGTCGAGCTGCAAAGCGGGATATCCGGCGAGCGCTGCCTCGTGGATGTTGACAAACATCTTCCCGTCGGGGCTTTTGAGCATCAGCGGTGTCTGCACGGTCACGCCATCGGTGATTGCATCGCTCTCGGTGTGGTGACCGCGCACTGCCTCGAGGGGCGCGGCTACACTGCTCATCGGCGAGGTGGTGAACAGATACTCGTCGGTGTCATAGTCGCCGGGGATGCAGTACATCGTGTGATTCTCACCGAGGTTGAAACCCGTCACCTCGTCGGTCACCGTCAGATAGTTGAGCGATGGCTGCGAGGGCAATTCGTATCTGAATCCCAGTCCATCGTCAAAGAGGCGGAAGCGCACATTCATCACCCGCGGCTTCTCCCCGGGTTGCTTGAAACTCACCAGCATCTCGTTGTAGTGCTCGCGTATCGAGTCGTATTCGCCCCACACGGGATGCCAATACTCATCGTGAGTGGCGCGCGTCACCTTGTCGACGACAAATCCGCGGTCGAGCGCAGCCTCACGCGCCACGATGCCCAACGGGCTCTCGGCGACGACATCGCGGTTCTTGTATTTGAGAGAATAAACGGGACGTCCGTCGGCATCGGCATGCGCCTCAAGCGTCAGGTTTCCGGAAGGCGAAGTCAGCGTCTCTGCCATCGAGGCAATGGAGCCTGCAGACAGCGCCAGAATAGTCAGAAATGTTGATTTGGTCATGATCAGGTGGATTAGTCGGATTGATTATCGTTTGTCGATGCACAAAGATAATAAAAATTCCGCAAACTCCACCGGCACACAAAAAAATTGGACCCGCCACATTGCCGATGGCGGGTCCATATTTTTCAGGATCGATACAAGGTAGTAATTAATATTAATAGTATGCTAAACAATTGTACATGAAATATATTTATTAACCTACATTATTTATTTCAGGATTTGAGCGTCAACGCGCTGACGGAAACGGTCGCCGATGTGGGGCCAAGTCGCCAGAGTCTCGCGCAGCGAGGGAATTGCCTTGTCGAGGGCGTCGAGCTTGTCGGCAATCGCTGCCGGGTCTTCGAGGATGAAGTTTGAGCACTGCGACACCTTGAGATAGCTCTCGGGCAGCATGATGTAGCTCTCGCCATTGCGGCACTGCTCCTCCTTGAACTCGGGGGTCAGCGCGCGACAGCGGCGGAACAGACCGGGCTTGCCATAGAGACGGGCTACATCTTGGGTGGGGTCGGTGGCAAGCACCACCTCGGTGTCTGCGCCCACGGGCAACATCGTCGTGTAGACAACAGGCTGCAGCGACATGGCGTCGTAGGTCCAGGTGCCGGGGGTGGCAAAACGCGCGTAAGGGTATTCGACGCCGTTGACAGTAACCTTTGTGGGAGGATAGGTGGCGGGGAAACGCAGCTCATAGGCGCGGCTGTCGCGGGCGCCTTGATATGTTCCCTGACGGGCGCCAATTTTGACGCGGGTCTCGGCAGAAGTCAATTTCTTGGTCACCTCAGTGATGGCATACCGGTCGGTGTATTCCTCAGACTCGCCGTCGTCCTCATAGTGTCTGAGACTGCCGTCGGCGCCAGGATAGAACGTCAGCACGAGAGTGTCGCAAGGCACCTGCAGCGAGCTGATGTTGGCAGGATTCATCGGGATGATGGCTCCGGCGCGCACATACCACGGATTTTCTGCCTGAGTGTACGAGAGATTGTGCTCACCGGCATCGAGCATCGCGCCGGTCGCGCAGTCATACCACTTGCCCTCGGGCAACCAGATCGAGCGCGGAGCCAGACCACTCACCGAGTCGACGGGAACAGCCACAGCGGTGGCGATGATGTCGTCGCCAAAGAAGTATTGCTCGGGCACATTGTATGCCTTCTCAACCTCGGGATACTCATAGTACATCGGGCGGCACATAGCCACACCGGTGTCGTAGTTGTGGCGCGAGGCATTGTAGATATAGGGCACCAGCGTGTAGCGCAGACGGATGGCGTCGCGCATCATGAACTGATGGTCGGGGAACGCCCAGGGATAGCGCACGATGCGGCGGTCCTTGGTCGAATGGGTTTTGAAGATGGGAGTGAACACGCCATACTGTATCCAACGCAGATAGAGCTCGGGGTCGGTCTCCTTGACCTTGCTGTGGAACAGGTGGCCGCCGATGTCATGTCCCCAATAGCCATAGTTGACGTTTGATGCGGTGGCGGTGAACCACGGCTGGAATGCCAGCGATGCCCAGGTGGCGTAGGTGTCGCCCGAGAATCCCAGGGGATAGCGGTGCGATCCCAGTCCGCCCCAACGGTGATAGATGAAGGGGCGACGACCCGAACTGTGCTCGCCGGCGTGCTTGAAGAAGGTGTGGTTGAGCCAGAAGGTGTTGCTCAGTCCGGGGGTATACTTCGAGTTGACCCACTGCTGCCAGTCGAGCCACCAGAAGTCTACGCCGTCCTTCTCCATTGGGCCGAGCACGGTGTTGAAGTAGGCGTCTGCCCACTTCTGCTCATCCATCTTGAAGGGCACGCTGCCGCCGTTCTCGGGCTTGCCATACTCGGCGACAAAGGCGTCATAGCACTTCTCATAGGGCTGGATGCCCGATGCGGGGTGCAGGTTGAGCGCCGTTATGAGATTCTCGCGGTGAGCCCACTCCAGGAAGTTGGCGGGATTGGGGAACAACTCGGGTTGCCAGGTGTAGCCCGTCCAGCCGATGCGTTCGCCGTACTCGTCGCGACGGGGATTGTTCTTGGTGAGACCGAATGTGTCGTGCCAGTCCATGTCGACAATCAGCACATCCAGCGGGATGTCGTAGGAGCGCATCTTGTTGACAATGTCGACAAGCTCGTCGTCTGAGTACTGCCAATAGCGGCTCCACCAGTATCCGAATGTCGACTTGGGAGGCATCGGCGCGCGACCCGAGATTGCCTGATAGTCGGCGAGAGCCGTCTTGTAGTCGTGACCGTATGCCATGAAGTACCAGTCGATGACCGTCGTGTCGGGACGCGCCGTCACCCACTCGCCCCAATGGCTGTCGGTGGGCACCAGCAACTGGTTGCGGCTGTCGTCGATGACAGCCCATCCGGCACGCGAGAGCAGACCCTTCTCCATGGGAGCCTTGCCCATCTTGCTGCCGTCGGCGCGGTCGAGGGTGCGGGCGGTGCCCATGAGGTTGAGGGTGTCGACACTTGCCGGCGTCCACTTGGTTTTCTTGCCCTTGAGGGGAAAGATCACGCTGATGTTGCGCTCGTCGAACGGACGACCGTCGTTGGTGTAGGTCAGCTGCATGGCGTCGGTCGAGATGGTGACGCCCTTCTTGGTGGTATTGACTTTGTAGCGAGGTACGTCAAGGTGGCGGTTTACGACGGTGAGAGTCTTGGCGTCTTCAAACTTCTTGTCGGCGCTCCACTCCATGCGCACCATGCGCGGAGTCAGCACCGTGAAGCGGGCGTTGCCACACTCCACCACCGCTCCGTTGTCCGCCACGGGATTTTCCGCGGGGACAGCCGCGACGGCGGCTGTGAAAGCCGTCGTCAGCGCTGCCGCCAGAATGAGTTGTTTGTTCATAAGGTGATAATGATGTGTGTAGTGCTAAATATATGGTGTGTTATCTGATGTACTTGAGGCTCTTGCCCTGGCAAGCCACGATGTAGAGTCCGGGGGCAAGGGTCGACATGTCGACATGGGCGACATCGCCATCGACACTCTGCGTCTTGACGACACGACCCACCGAGTCGGCGACAATGACAGTCGCGGGAGCAGTGGCGTGCACCGTCACCTCGGTGCCGTTGGCAGTGATGGTGTTGTCGTCGGCATCAACGGTGATGTCTGACACAGCGGTATATTTCGAGTCATATTCCACGGCTCCGGGCACCGACTTCGCGTTGCGGGCATCGCCCATCTGGTCGGTTTTGGTCTGTGTGCCGAGTGTGCCGTCACGGTCGATATCGATTGAGAATTCCTTCTCGAGATTGCGCAGCAACGCAGTCAGTGTGGCGATTGACTTGCCGTCAAACGACGTCTGCTTCATGGGCACAAAGGGCGTGGGCTTGCTGTCTTCATAGAGCACATAGGGTTTGAAAGCGCCATCCTCGACATCGCCCCACATCATGTCGCCGACAGCTGTAATGCCTGCCTCGGCAGATGACGCGACGGTCGAAGTTGCGTCGGCTGTGAAGTTGACAGTAGTAGCGGCGGTGTACACGTTGCGTGTCTCCTTGCTCAGACGAGTTTCGTCGGTGATGGTGAAGTCGGCATAGGCGTTGGTGCCGTTGGTGGTGTTGCCTGCGATGATATTATTCATCAGACGACAGTTGCCGCCGTCGACATTGATTGCCGATGCTATGAAGTTGGCAGGGGCAGTGCTGCTTGCGCTATTGCCCACAACGGTCAGGTGACCGAGGTTGACATACGAATTGGTAACCTTGGAGAGACTTGCGTCAGAGGGACGGTCGGCGAGTTTGGCGTGGATGCCGGCGCCGCCATAGGTCTTGACCACAGTGGCAAGACCGCCACCGGCGGCAATCGAGTTGCCGGCAACAGTGCAGTTGACCATGGTGATATTGACCGAGGGCATCTCGTCGTCGATGACCACCGCGCCCGAGCGCTTGGAGGTGTTGTTGACAAACGCCGACTTGGTGATGAGCCCCTTGGCTTCGGTGAACCAAATGCGATTGCTCTCGGGCTTGCCGCACCAAACATACAAAGCGCCAGCCGAAGCGGTTGCCGAGTTGTCGGCGAATGTACAGCCGTCGATGTCGAGCTTGTCATAGAACGACACTGCCATGGCGCCGCCGTTGTTGGCTGTATTGTTACGCAGCACGCAGTTGCGCATGATCACCTTGTTGGTTTCGCAGTAGGTGTTGCTGATGGCATTGATTGCCGATACAGCACCGCCATATTCCTTGGCTGAGCAGTTCTCGATAGTGACATTTTCGAGAGTCAGCACCGATCCGGTGAAGTGCACGCCGCCATCGCGCTCGAGGTCGGTCGAGGCATAGTTGCGCACTGTCACATTCTGGAGCGTGAGCGAGATATTGCCATGGGCATAAACCGGGGGATATTCGAGACCGGTGCCGTCGAGCACTGTCTCACCCGACTGATTGGTGAACGTAGCGTCCCAGCCACCGCTGACAGTGACGGTATAGGGAGGATTGAACGACTCGTTGTAGGTGCCGGCAGCGACATAGACCGTGTCGTCGATGTCGGCGGCGTTGACAGCTGCCGAGATGGTGTTGTAGGGCGCGCTGATCGAGCCGTCGCCACCGGCTGAGGCAGTGGCGTTGACATAGATGTTCTTGGGAGTCACAGGTGCTATCTCAGCCACCACCATCACGGGAAAGTGGTCGCTGGCAGGATAGTTGGCATCATTGTAGGTGAATCCTTCGGTGATGATGTGGCGCTCGAGAATGTTCATGCCGCGATAGAAGTGCATGTCGATTTCGCGACCGGCATAGTTTGTATTGCTTGCAGGGTTGAACGCCTGATAGGTCCATGTCACCTGACGATTTGTGACAGGCAGCGAATAGTCCTTTTCGGAGGGAACCTCAAGCGCGGCGTCGTGGAACGCTGCATGATAGGCCTTGAGACCCTTGCGATAGAGCTCGGCGCGGCCGGTGTTGTAGTCGGCGACCACCATCACGGGCAGTCCGTCGGCGATGGTCAGCAACTTCTCTGATAAAACCTGGGATCCGTAGGGGCCGTCGAGACTCCAACCGTCGTTGGTATGTGTGGCGGCAAAGATGAACACGTCGCCGCTCGTCTTGTCCTTGAGTTTGAGCCAGCCCAATATGCGAGGATGGCTCTCAATGGCTGTGTCCCAACCATAGGAGATCTGATCGGGAGTAGCACTGATGAAGAACCAACCCTGGTCGAGCAATTCGTAGCGTGACTTCTTGTAGGCTGCGCCGACATATTCTGCCTTTGATGTGCCACCGCGGTCCCACGAGACCACCTGATAGTCGGGCAACCATGCCTCAAGGTCGGCGAGCTGGGTGAGGTTGGTGTTGGGGTTGCGGTACGAGCGACCCACACCCGAAGCCTCTTGAAATCCAAAAATATCAAAATCATAGTTGATGATGATGTCGCGGCAATACGGACCACGAACGCCCCAATCCTTTGCCCCGGTGTCAGCAGCGGCACCGGCATATCTGAGATTGAATGTTGCCAAGCGATGGGTCGAAGCAGCACCGGCATCGATGGCTAACGCCGCGAGAGCGGCCAGAAGTAAATTCTTATACATATAGAGTCTATAAGATGTTCAATGTATTGGTGCGTGACCGAGGTCACGCACCGGTATAAATAGGGTATTCAAAAAAACTTATTTCATAATCTTGACCGCGGTGTTGGCAACACGTGCCACATATACACCGGCGGCAACATTTGACAGCGACAGCACTGCATCGCCATCGACATACTGGCTGAGGACCTTGCGGCCTGCCATGTCAAATACCTCGACAACGCCCTTTGCGCCCTTGACAGCGTATTCGCCATTGCCGAGAGCCTTGACAGTGACACCGTCCTTGGCGCTGATGATGTCCTTGACACCGGTGGTTGCCGACGAATTGGCGTCAAACGCGCCACGATAGGTGTTGGCCTTGCCAGTCACATTTTTGTTCTCGTCAGTTATGTCATGGCAACGTTTGCTGTCAAACATATCGACAGAAAGATCTACCGGAGCAAAGCTGAAGCAATCGGGCAAAATAGTGTACTTGCCATTATCATCTTTCTTAATCATATTTTCGAAGTCCTCGGCAGGAATATCGCCATAATCTACGATAGGCCAGATATACTCGCGACTTTCATAGACCTGTATTGCTTTATGCCCGCCAAAGACAACACTTTGCGTGGGTGCAAACCAGTTGTCAGTATCAGAATCTGTGTTTATTAATTCCGTGCTTGTTTCCTCATAAGCCCCCGAAACCGTATTGTAGCCAAGTGACGTTACACCAGAACTTGCTTTTTGAAAGAATAAGGCTCCATTAGCTTTTACATTTTCTGTGGTTGCCTCCTTTGAAGTGACAAAGATATTTCCTGCCAAATTTACATTAGATCCACCATTGAAAGATATTAGCTGACCTTTGCTTTCTGAAGTATTGTTAACACCAGCATTGTAGAAAGTATTAAATAAAAAAGTATAATATGTTTTATTACTAGCTCCACTACCGGTACGAATCATACCTCCGTTAAGTTTAATTTCTTGACCGCCGCCATCAATATAACAGTTAATCATAGCAAGGTTACTACCATTATCCTGGCAACTGATTAGCCCTCCGTAAGTTCCTTTATTATAGTTTTCACTTGTGTTACCATAGAAGGAGCATCCTTCTAATACGGCTGTTACTACACCATCAGTTGAATAACTTGATCTTAAATTCATGGCACTCTGTACACAACTATATGACGTAACTTTCTCATCACTATTTACGTATACATTCTTATTGTTACTCCACACACAATGCTTGGCATAAAATGACGAACCTGCAGCAGGGACAACTACACCTCCATACCAGCTCGTATTCTTGTCAAACACCACATCTTCCATAAATACAACAGCCTTACCTGTACTGTTGAATGCTGAGCCATAGAACGTTGTACCGCTTTTTTCAGCAGTAGCTCCAGTGATAGTAACACCCTTGATTGTTGTGGGGTTGCCACTTTCAGAAGTGCCCGAAACTTTTATGAAGGCAAGTTTTGAACCATTCTTTCCATTGGCATCGAGAATGGTTTGTTTGAGGAAGGGGTGATAATAGGTGAGGTCGGTACCTGTGGAAGATGAGGCGAATCCGCCAATCACGGTAGCACCGGGAGTAATGGTGATATTTTTGCTGCCGGTATAGGTGTATGTGCCCTCTTTGATGTAGAGGATGTCACCGTCTTCGAGTGTGGGCCAGTTGGCGAGGTCGAGGGCTGTGGCGTTGTCCCACGAGGAGCCGTCTTTTTCGCCGGCGCCTTCCACCGACGCGAAGATTGTTTTGGCATCGGCAAATGACGAAGCGGCGCTTATCATTGCCACCAATGCGAGGCATGTTAGTTTTTTCATAATGATGTGCTTTCTATTTCTATATTGTTCTTCTTGAGGATAGGAAAGATGGACGCGGTGGCCGATGTCGTGACGTGCCGCCGCGTCCATCATATCGATTGCTGAGAGTGTCTACTTGTGCGTCGTATTATTTCACAACTACCTTGGCTGCCGAGTTGGCTACACGAACCACGTAAACGCCGGCTGCGAGGTCTGACATCACGAGCGGAGTGTTGGCGTCAACCTTCTGGCTGAGGACGGTGCGGCCTGCCATGTCGCAAACCACTGCCTTGCCCTGTGCGCCGTTGATGGCGTAGGTGTTGTTGCCGAGAGCCTTGACAGCAAAGTTATTGGTCGAAGTGATGACATCCTTCACGCCTGATACAGAAGTTGCGTTGGGGTCATAGGCACCACGATAGGTAGTGGCGGCACGCTTGTTGCCAAACATGTCGACAGAGAGGTCGATGTTTGCCCACTTGAAAACGTCGGGCATCTCATAGCTGTTGAAGTTTTCGAGAGCTGTAGCGAGGTTCACGTCGCCATAGGCTGCAACAGGCTGGATGTAGTAGCGACCGTCCTTGAGCGCGGTTTTGTTAGCGCCGAAGACTTCACTCTGGTTGGGAGCGAGAAGGTTGTCAGAAGACTGCTGTTCGCGGAATGTGCAACCGTTGCCCGAGTAGGTGTTGAACTGATTGCCCGAAACGGTGTTGTAGCCACCAGAGATGATGCCTTCCATGCTCACGGCGTTCCAGCCCTGCACGAAGATAGCGCTGTTGGCCTTGTCGTCGTTAGCGGTGTTGGTGTTGTCAGTGACCATGATGTTACCCTCCATGTAGAAGGGAGTCAGACCGTTGTAAGAGATGATATTGCCCTTGACTTCGGTGGAGTGGACGTTCTTGTAGTTGTAGAATGTGTTGAAGGCAAAGAAGTGAAGGGTTGCCTTGTTGCCGGTGCGGATCATACCGCCGTTCTGATAGATGCCCTGACCCATGCCGTCAGAGAAGCAGTTGACCATAGCGATGTTGCAGTATCCGTCGGCAACGTTGATGGCGCCACCATATTGAGCTTTTGTTGTGCGGATTGTCTCGTCGGCGATGGTGTTGTTGTACATCGAGCAGCCTTCGAGTACGCCGTTTGTGACAGCGCCATCCTCACCACGCAGGTTGAGCACGGTCTGGAACCAGTTGGTTTTTGATGTCGAGGTGTTGATGTTCTGGTTGTTGGTCCACACGCAGTGCTTGGCGTGGAAGCGCGAACCGGCAGCGGGAGCGACAACGCCGCCGCACCACGATGTGTTCTTGTCAAAGATGACGTCCTCGAGGAGCACATTGGCGTGTGTGCAGTTGAATGCTGTGCCACTGTAGGTTGTGGTCTCCTTGCCGATGGCGCCGGTGATTGTCACACCCTTGATGACGGTCTGCACGCCATAGGGGTTCTCCTTGTCGCCCTCGACCTTGATAAAGGGTTCGCCGCCGTTCTTTCCCTGGGCGTCAAAGATGGTTTTGTAAAGCTGAGGATTGTAGTTTGAGACATCGGTACCGGTGGCGTTTGCCGAGAATCCGCCGATGATGGTGATGCCGGCAACGGGCTTGACGGTGGTGCCGGTGTAGGTACCCTCGGTGAGGTAAAGGATATCACCGGGTTCTACGCTTTCGACTACTTCGGCGATAGTTTGTGCGGGAAATGCGTTTGCCCAAGACGAACCGTCCATCTCGCCGGCTCCGGAAGGTGAACAGAAATAGGTCTCTGCGTTTGCGCTGAATGCCGCGAGTGACAGGATAGCGGCAATAGTAGTAGAAGTTTTCATAATGTTGTGTTTTTTTATTTAAAAGTTAAGAGTCTTTTTTTCCCTTGATATGTTTCCCGCCCGATTTGTGGGACGCGCCGTGGGGCGCGTCCCGGCAAATTGGCGGATGGATAATTATATTAATGCTTACTAAATCAATCGGCTATCGTTCAGAATGTGAGACCGTCGTTCCAGCCGGGATTCTGTGTCAGGGCGCCGCCGGTGAGAGTGCGCTCCGATGTGGGAATGCCATAGAGGTAGTCACGGTCTTCGTTCCAGGTGCGCACAAAGGCGTCGCTCGAGAAGCGCACGGCAAATCCGCTGATGCCTTCGCTGAGGATGATGTCCTTGCCGATTTCGAGAAACTTGAGTCCGAGTCCCGAGGGCTTCTTGCCGGAGTAGAGGCAGATGTTTGCCTTGCCGTCGCCGGTGGTGTCATACTTGCCCTCGCCGGGGAAGTACATGCCATAGAACGGTTTCTCGTAGACCTTACCCTCGCGCCAGCGCAGGATATCGTTGTAGTGCACGAGCTCGAGCGAGAGTTCGACGAGGCGTTCGCGGCGTATCTCGAGGATGACACCTGTGTTTGCCGACTGGGTGACGTTGGGATATCCCCAGTCTTCGCTCATCATGTAGGCGTCGGGATGGGCGTTGGCATACGACATGCTCAGGTGGGGCATGCCCACGCGGTCACGCAGCAGGTTGACCGACTTGTCAAGATCGCTCTGGGTGAGCGTTCCCAGTTCGGCGAGAGCCTCGGCATAGTTGAGGTAGATCTCGGCGAGACGGAAGATGGGCATCGAGGCACGGCTCTGGTTGTAGGCGTCATAGTCGTCGCTCATCACATACTTGATGTACTGGTAGCAGCCCATGGTGATGTTGACGGCGGGGGCCTGAACCGAGCTCTGACCCTGCTGGATGTAGCCGGGGCAAAGGATGGTCTGCGCCATGCGGGGGTCGCGGTTCTGGCACTCCTCGACATACTGCACTGTCTTCCAGTCGGCGCGGTCGGTGAAGGGTGTGCCGTCGTTCATGAGGAAGAGGTTGGCAAAACGCTTGGTCATCGAGGTCATGCGGGTCTTGGAGTCGTCGTTGGCGTTGTGTTTGCCACCGACCTGGTCGCCATAGATGCGCGCCCAGATGACTTCCTCTGTGCGGGGAGAGATGGTGGCGAAGATGTCGCGGTAGGGCTCGGCGCTGCCGGTATAGAGGGTATAGCCGCCCTCGTTCATGAGCTTGAGCGATGCCTCGGCACAAACCTTGAGCAGTTCGTCGCCCGAGAGCGAGTTGGGGTTGAAGGTCTTGCCGGCGTGATACTTGCGGAATGTGCCTTCGAACAGAGTGGCGCGCGACTTGAGGGCGAGCGCTGTCCAGCAGCACACCTCTGTGGTGCTCTTGCCGTTGGTCTTGAGCAATTCGAATGCCTTGTCGCAATCTTCGATGATGTGGTTGATGATGACATCGCGGCTGTCGCGGGGCTTGGCGAGAAGCTCTGTGTCGGCACTGCCGATTGGCTCGTCATACCAGGGCACTTCGCCAAACTTGGTGAGCATGTCGTAGTAGAAGAACGCGCGGAAGAAGTAGGCAACACCGTCATAGTGATTGCGGGCGGTGGTGTCCTCGCAGTTGTCTGAATTCTGCAGGTAGTAGTTGATGTTGCGCAGAGTTGTCCATGTCCAGCCCACATCGCTTGACGAGGTAGGCAGCGAGCGGCTGCCCATGATCTCGTTGGCAAGCACACTGGGCTGAATCATTTCGCTTTGTTCGCCAAACCATTTGAAATCGCCGACCTGGGGCTCGAGTGTATAGAACGAGTTGGTGTATTGGGCGAGTTCGGCCTCCGACTTGAAGTATGTGTCGGGCGACAGTCGGTCTTCGGGCACCTGATCCATGTCGGTGCAGGCTGAGGTGGCGAGGGCGATGGCTGTGAGGCCGAGGGTATATTTGATTTTGAATGTCATGGGAAATGAAGTTAGGAAGTTAGAATGTAACGTTTACGCCAAAAGTGAACGACTTGGAGAAGCCATAGGTGAGGGCGTCGTTGGTCTTCTTGCCCGAGTTGGTTGCAGTTTCGGGGTCGATGGTCTTGCAATACTTCTTGAAGGGCGACCAGTAGTAGAGGTTCTCACCCGAGAAGTAGATGCGGAGTTCCTCAAATGTTTTCTTGAGCACGGGCAGAGTGTAGCCGATGGTCAGGTTCTTGAGGCGCAGATAGCTGACATCCTGCAGATAGCGTGTGTTGGCGTTGCCGAGGGGGTTCTTGGAACCGTAGGCAGCATAGGCGCGTGCACGGGGGAAGTAGGCGTCGGTGTTGTCTTCGGTCCACACGTTGTCGAGGAAGTTGGTGGGGATGTAGGCGTTGTAGGGACGGCAGTACGGACCCCAGAAGGTGCGTGCCTCATTGCCAGGATACCAGTCGCACTTGCCCACGCCCTGGAAGAAGATGGCAAAGTCGATGCCTTTCCACTCAAAGTTGCCGCGGAAGTTGTAGTTGTAGCGGGGAGTAGAGTTACCGATAATGAATCGGTCGCCGGGGTTGCTCAGGGTGTTGTCACCGGGCGAAATCACGCCGTCGCCGTTGCGGTCGACATAGCGCACATCGCCGGCACGAACGCCGCGCCACGAGTCGGGGCCCTGGTTGTAGTTGTCGGAGTAGACGTATGCCGAACCGTCGACATGCTTCATGTATTCGAGTGCTTCTTCGTCAGACTGGAAAAGTCCGTCGATTTCATAGCCCCAAATTTCGCCGAGGGTCTCGCCCACATAGTGGCTGCTGAGGAGCCCGTTGGGGTTGTCAAACTTGGTGATCTTTGACAGGTAGTCGCCGACACCACCGCCGATACCATACTGGAAGCGAGATCCCAGGAGGATGAAGCTGTCGTTCCAAGTCAGCGAGAGTTCATAACCCTTGGTGCGCAGGTTGGCGCAGTTGGACTGGGGAACCGTGGTGCCGTAGGTGGCAGGGAGCTGCACGCCCGAGGTGAGCATGTCTTTGGTGTCGCGGATGTAGACATCGCCGGTGAAGTTGAGGCGAGAGTTGAGGAAGCTGAGGTCGAGACCGAGGTCATAGGTGGTCACCTTTTCCCAGGTGAGGTCGCTGGACGGGGGTGCAGAAACCGAAGCGTAGGGTACATAGGTGGTGCCGTCGAATGTGAGGTTGCTCATCAGCTGGTTGGTGGTCACGCTCTGGATGTAGTCATAGTAGCCCACCTGCTGGTTGCCGAGAGTACCGACCGATGCGCGGATCTTACCGCTGTTCCACCATGTCGAGAGGTCTTTCATGAAGTCTTCTTCGGTGAAGCGCCAGCCGGCTGATGCCGAGGGGAAGAATCCCCAGCGGTGGTTGGCGGCAAAGCGCGAGGTGCCGTCGTAGCGACCCGACACTTCCAACAGATAGCGACCGGCATAGTCGTAGTTGACACGACCAAAGTAGCCATAGGTCACCGAGTTGTTGATTTCGTCCTTGAAGTCCTTCATCTCACCGGTGGCGATGTTGACCGAGTTGACATCGTCGCTCATCAGGTCCTGACGTTCACCCTTGAAGTAAAGGTGACGGTAGATCTCGCCGTTGAAACCGGCGGTGACGGTGAGGTGGTTTTCGCCAAATGTAGGATTGTAGGTGGCAAATGCGTTGATTGTCTGTGTCGTATTGTTGGTCATGCCACGGGTGAACATATCCCAGCACATCGAGTCGTCAGAACCCTGAATCCAGTTTACGACGCCAACAGTGTTGCTGTATGGCACATTGACACGGCGCATTTCGCGGTTGAGGTTGCGGAACAAATATGAGTAGTCGGCAGTGATCGACAGGTCCTTGAAGGGAGTGACGACAAACTGGTTCTTGACGAGGAATTCACGGTTCTGGTCCTTGTTGAGGTGCTTGCCATAGTTGACCAGGGCGTTGTATCCGTCGCCCACCTTGGCTGTGCCATAGGTGATGATACCCGAGATGTCCCACAACGAGGTGCCGTCGGGGTTGGTCGAGGGGAACGACGCCAGCGAGTGGTTGCCGCTGCGATAGAAGAAGTCGTTGAGGTCGCTCGAACCGGTACGGCTATAGGTCGATTCGAAGAACGAGGTGTTGACATTGTACTTGAGCCACGAAGTGAGCTTGATGTCAAGTTTGGCACGCATCGAGTAGGACTTGAACTTGTCGTTCTGGATGTTCATGATACCGTCCTCGAGGTAGGCGCGGCCGCTCACATAGTAGCTGACCGTCTTGCTGCCGCCGGTGATCGACACGTTGTAGTCCTGCATGGGACGATCCTTGCGATAGTAGTGCGAATACCAGTCGTTGTTGGCATAGTAGCGATAGTGGTTGTCGCTTGTAGTGACAGTCCAGGGACGTTCGCTGCTTTCCTTGGTCTGACCAAGACGCATCCACAGCTCGGCGTAGTCGGCGTCGGTATAGTTGGTGTATGCCTGGCCGCTGTTGGCGGTGTAGAACATGTCGTTGATGTAGGTCGACCAGTAGCCCGAGCTGATGAAGTCGGTGCTGGTGGTCAGACGCTGCCAACCTGCCTTGAGGTCAACCGACACGCGGGGTTTGGAGTCTTCCTGGCCGGTCTTGGTGGTCACGAGGATGACACCTGCCGATGCCTTGGCACCATAGACGGCTGCCGCAGAGGCGTCCTTGAGAATCGAAATCGACTCGATGTCGTTGGCGTTGACGCGGGTGAGGTTCATCTCGACACCGTCGACGAGCACCAGAGGCGAACCGCCGTTGATAGATGTCGTACCGCGGATGTTGAGCGAAGCCGATGCGTCGGGGCCACCGGAACTCATCTTGAGGTTGAGTGAGGGGTCGGCACCCTGCAGGGCTGTCGCTGCGCTGCCGGTGGGTCGTCCGTTGACGTCCTTGGCCTTCACCACGGCAACGGCGCCGGTGAGGTTGATTTTCTTCTGTTGGCCATAACCCACGACAACCACCTCGTTGAGTTCGGTTGACGAAGTGGTGAGTGTGAAGTCGTGTGTGCCCGAGGCAGTGGCCTTGAAATCCTGGGGAGTGTATCCCACAAAAGAAACTTCGACGGTCGACCCGGGACGTACACCGCTCAGCGTGTAGTGTCCGTCGATATCGGTCACAACACCAGTGTTGGAACCGTGAACTTTAACGCCCGCGCCAATGAGTGGCTCACCGTCATCGTCTTTTACTGTTCCGGTAAGCGTGATTGTCGGCTTTGCCGACTCTTGGGTCGACGCGTTGTCGCGGGCGTGGCGAGGGGTGAGAGTCACGTTGCCGGACTTGTCGATTTCGTAGGTCAGTCCGGTACCCTCAAGCAGTCGCGAGAGGAATGCTTCGTCTGCCTCGTTGTCGGCGGTGATGGTCACCGGAGTGTTGAGCCCGGCGAGATCGCTCTTGTAAAAGAAGTGTAGGTTCGAAACCTGTTCGACGCGTGTCAACGCCTTGCGCAGCGGAGTCTTGGACAGACTGATGGTGACGTTGGCTTGTGCTGCCAGCGCTCCCAGTGCCACCGCGGCCGCGAGGGTCATGACGCGTGAGGTTGTATTTCGTTTCATAATTGATTAGAATGCAGTAAATTGATGATTAGTTATTCTTCTACCTTGATTTTGCGGCCGATTTCGACCTTGCGATAGTCATACTTGGGATACTCGAGACGTCCGAAGAAGTAGAGCGTCACTTCGCCTGCCTCGGTGAGGGTAATTTCTGACGAGGTGCAGGTTTTGTTGTCGTCAAAGTCCTGGAAGTCGGCGGTCATTGTCGAGTCGTCAAACCACCACGAGGCATACCACCAGTAGGACGACGCCTTGAGTCCCTCGGGTGCGGCCTTGGTCTCGGTGATTGTGCAGGTGATGACATCACCAACCTTGTAGACATCTTTCTCGGGACTGATCGAGATGCTGGTGAAGCTGGGCAGTTCCGCCTCGTCGTCACTGCACGACGCCAGTATGGGCATGATGGCGAGAACGAGCGGGAGTAAGAATCTTGCTGGATTCATAGTCGATGGATTTTTAAATTTGATGTTTTATGGATAATTGATTGTTTTCAGTTGATATGTTGTGGTCAATAGTCACGGCTCATGACCACGATGCTGTCTCCACGGAATTGCATGTGTGTTCCGGTGGCAGAGGCGAGGACTCCAAGCGCGGTATGCACGTCGTTTGCCACAATCGAGCCATAGAATCGCTGGGTGGCGAGGTCGGCGCCCTCGATGGTGATGCGCACGCCAAGGTCACGGTAGAAGGTGCGGGCGATTTCAGCCAATGTCTCGTTGTCGTAGAACATGTGTTCGCGACCCGAGGTAGGATAGTTCTTGATATCGACTGGATGCTTGGCAAACTGGTCGGTGAGACGGTCATAGATGAGGCGCGTGCCGGGAGACATCACCTCTTGTTTGTCATCGGCGGTGACCCTCACCCTGCCATTGTGCAGCACCACGCTCTCGGTCTCGTCGCCGGCATAAGCCTTAACCGAGAATGCCGTGCCCAGACACTCGATGTCGAGCGCCTCGGTGACGACATCAAAGGGATTGTCGACATCGTGGGCGACATCAAAGTATGCCTGACCTTCGAGAATGACGCGGCGAGTATGCTTTGCTTGGTCGAATGTATAGGTGAGGTGAGACATCGGGCTGACGTTGACATTGGTGCCGTCGGGCAGCGTCACCGAGGGATGCTCGCCGATGCCGGTCGAGATGGCAAAAGACACCATGTCGTTGTTGCGAGGTTCGAGGAAGTGGACCGACAGTCCCACTGAGATGGCAAGGAGTATGGCGGCGACATAGCCCATGATGCTCTGGGGATTGAACCGGCGCACCTTGATGGCGGGGGTGGCGCCGTTGTCAGTCATGTCGCGGGAGGTGATGCGGCGGTAGATGCGATCGCGCACCTCGGCATCCATCTCCGACTGCTGGCTGTCTATCTGTTCGCTGAGCCAATCGGCAAACGTCGTGTCGCTGGCAAGCCACAATTGCATGAGCTCGCGCTCGCTCTTGGTGGCCTCGCCCCGCAGGTAACGCTCGACGATGTGACACATATATTCTTGCTTGTTGTCCATTAGTGTGATTAAATAGTGTTTGTAAGGCCAGCGGCAAGGGTTAGTGCCGCTGTTAGCATAATATTGAAACGTGATTTGAGTTGTTCGCGCAGGAAACGCATGGCGAGTATCATGTGCTTTTCGATCGTGCTCACCGAGATACCGGTCTCGGCGGCAATTTCCTTGTGGCTCTTGTTGCAGAACTTGCTCATGATGAACACGCGGCGTCGGGTCTCGGGCATGGTGTCGACAATCTTCATCATCGCGTCCATGGTGAACTGGTAGTCCAAGTCCTGGCACGTCGAGTCGTCGACTTCGGTAGAGTGCAGTCCGATGTATTCGCGATAGGCGCGCTCGAAGACGCTGTGCTCTGCCATGTTGAGGATGATGTTGCGTGCGACAACATGGAGATACGACAATATGTCGTCAAAATCGCGGAGCGTGTCGCGTTTCTCCCACAACTTGAGAAACGTCATCTGGGTGATCTCTTCGGCAAGATACGCGTTGCCCATGGTGAGCTTCATCACAAAGTTGTAGATGCGCCCGCCATAAGTGGCATAGACCTTGTCAAACATCTTGTCTGACGCGGAGGATGTGGTTTCTTGGCTGAATTTGTGTTTTGCCATGTGAATAATTGTTGCGGAATATGTTATGGACTGCCTAGGATCTTATAGTTATATTTAGGTTAAGCTTTTTATGGCTTTTATATATAGCACAGTTAATTTTAGACTAATCCTCTATTCCACTTCATAATTTTAATGTATTTTAACAGTATGATATATAAAATCCGTCAACTTATGCTAAAGGCAAAGTTGTCCACGCAAGGATGTAAGGGACTGAAAATAAGAAGATAAATGTGTATTTACGTTAATACGACTTTCGGGCGCGACTCCACGCGTCACGTCGGCACAACGCGGGCGCTCCACGTCTTCTATTTATGCGCCCGCGACAGTTGAAACCTCAAGGGAGGGAGATGGGATGTTCTATGCGGCTTATTCTATGTTCTATGCTTCAGTATGCTATTGTGTCTGCTGATGCCGTCAGACCTGCACGGCGACGTACTCGATGCCGAGCTCCTCCATGCGGTGTGCAACCTTGTCGGGGAGGTTGGTATCGGTGACGATGAGGTCGATTTCGTCCATGCCGCTGATTTTGGCGAATCCGCGGCGACCGAATTTGCTCGAGTCTGCGAGCACAATGGTCTTCTGGGTGGCATACATCATCACGCGGTTGAGCTCGGCTTCGCGGAGGTCGGTGGTGGTGATGCCATAGTCGAGGTCGATGCCGTCGACGCCCAGGAACAGCTGGCTGCAGGAGAAGCTGCCCAGAGCGAACTCTGCCTGGCGACCCACAACCGAGCGACTGCTGTGGCGCAGGATGCCCCCCAGCTGGATGACGTCGATGTTGTCGGTGGCGGCGAGGATGTCGGCGACCTGAATAGAGGCGGTGATGGCGGTGAGGCGGTGCACAGGACGGATGCAGCGCGCCAACGCCGTGACAGTGGTGCCCGAGGCGATGATGATGCTGTCGTCGGGAGAGATGCGAGTCGCGGCGTACTCGCCGATGCGATGTTTCTCGACACTGGCTATCTTCTCTTTCTCGTTCACCGAACGATTGTTGATGTAGGGGTTGATGAGAATCGCTTTGCCATGGCTGCGATAGAGTTTGTTGGCATTCTCCAGCTCGGTGAGGTCCTTGCGGATGGTCACCGACGATACGCCAAGCAACGACGCGAGGTCGGTCACCTGGATGTGGTCATACTTGATGAGCGTATCAAGTATCTGGCTGTGTCGTTCTTCTTTGGTCATAGTCTATTGTGAAATGTGTTTTGTACTTGCTTCTGTTGGTCATATAGGCACCATTGGCACATACAAATGTTGATTTTGCAAAGATAATAATTTTATTTAAAATTCACCACCCTGTCAACTGAACTGTGATTATTTTTTCCAGAATGACGGTGTGAAGAGAATGAGGATGGTGAATATCTCGAGACGTCCGATGAGCATCACGGCAGACAGCAACCACTTGACCGAGTTGTCGGCAGTGGCGACATCAACGCCAAAACCGCTGTTGCTGACACAGCAGAGTGTGGTGAAAAATGCGCTCTCCTCACCGATGCCGCACAGCATCAGCAACACGCCGCTGGCAATGATGATGAAGATGTAGAGGAACATGAACGCCACGACCTTGTTGACAAGTCCGGCGGGCTGCACGCGGCCGTTGATTTTCACCGACAGCACAGAGTTGGGGCGCACGCAGCGATTGAGCTCGTTGCGGCAGTGTTTGGCAATGAAGATGGCGCGGTCGAGCTTTGAGCCGCCACTGGTAGACCCGGCACAACCGCCGATAAAAATCATGGTGAACAGCAGTCCCATGTAGAATGGTCCCCACTGGAAGATGCTGTCGAGGGTGTAGCCCGTTGAGCTGTATGCCGACACTGCCTGGAAGATGGGGTCGAGGAACACCGACCGCCAGCCCGTGACCGAGCCGCTGTTGACAATGGCGATGACCGAAAGTGCCGACATAATCAATATCGAGTAGACATAGGCACGGAACACTTCGCTGTGCCACAATGCCTTGGGACCCTCATGGATGGAGCGATACATCAGTGTGAAGTTGGTGCCGCCGAGGAACATGAACACGAGGATGACAATGTCGATATAGTCTGAGTGGTAGAATTGTATGTTGTCGCCCTTGGTGGAATATCCTCCGGTGGAGACGGTGCCGAAGGCGTGGCAAATACTGTCGAAGAAGCTCATCCTGCATGCCAGCAGCACGACACATGCGATGGTGAGCACGATGTAGACCATCCACAATGTCTTGGCTGTCTGCGAGATGCGCGGGCGCACCTTGTCGTGGGTGATGCCGGTGACCTCGGCGTTGAACATCTGCATGCCGCCCGACGAGTTGAGCATGGGCAGCACGGCGAGGGTGAAGAGGATGATTCCCATGCCGCCAATCCACTGCATCATGGCGAGCCAGATGTGGGTGGCGTGGCTCAAGGTCTCGCGCTCGGTGAGCACGGTGGCGCCGGTTGTGGTGAACCCCGACATGGTCTCGAAGAATGCGTCGGTGACGCTGAGGTCGAGCGACGAGAACATCATGGGTATCATGCCGAACAGCGAGAATACAATCCACACGCCGCCGGTGAGCAGGAAGCCCTCGCGACGCCCCATCTTGGAGGTCGACGCCTTGATTTTGCGTGCCATGAGCCATCCGGTGAGTGTCGTCGACGACATGGTGACACAGAAGGGCAACCAGTCGTCCTCGCCGTATATCAGGGCGGTGACGACGGGCACGAGCATGAACATGCTCTCGATCATCAGAAGCCATCCGATGACCTTGAGAAGCATCGGATAGTTGATGAATCGCCTGTCTGACAATAACTTGGTCATTACTATGCTTTATGTGCGCGACATTGTGCCGCGCCTTGGTGGTTATTGTTTCAAGTGAACATTCGCTCTGCCTTGTGCAACGCGCCGGTGAGGCAGAACACAACAACGTGGTCGCCGGGGAGAATGCGTGTGCTGCCGCCCACGAGCATCCCCACCCCATCGCGCATGAGTCCGCCGATGGTCATGTCGCCGGGCAACTTGAGGTCCTTGACCTCCGAGCGGGTGATTTTGCTGCCGGGGCGCGCCTCGATTTCGGCAACCTCGGCATCGGCAAGCGCCAGACACTTGGAGGTCGAAGAGTCGCTGTCGAGCAGCAACTGGAATATCGTGCTCGACGCCAGCAGTTTCTTGTTGATGATGGTGCCGATATTGAGGTTCTCGGCTTGGCTGACAAACTGTATGTTCTCTACCTCGGCAATGGTCTTCTTGATGCCAAGTTCCTTGGTGCTCAGACACGTAAGGATATTGGACTCGGAGCTGCCGGTGAGGGCGACAAAGGCATCATACTTGTCGATGCTCTCATCGATGAGCAAATCCATCTCGCGCGCGTCGCCCTGCACGATTTCGGCATTGGGGCAGCGCTCGGGCAGTCGCCGGCAGATGTCGGGATTGCTCTCTATGATTTTGAACTTGAACTCGTCGCCGGCAAGCGCGGTGAGGCGGATGGCGATTTTGCCACCGCCCATGATCATCACGCGGCGTATGCGGTGGGGCTTCTTGCCGGTGAGTTCGAGCAGCTCGTCAACGTGGTCGCGCGTACACGTAATATATAATATGTCGTTCTCCTCGATGGTGTCGTTACCGCCGGGGATGATGGTCTCGTGGTTGCGCTTGATGGCAGAGATGTGGAAGTTGCGGTTGGTGCGGCCAAAGTCCCTGAGCTGCTGCCCGATGATTGGCGCTCCGGAGCGCACTTTCACGCCCACAACTATGATTTGACCGCCGTGCAGTTCAAACCAGTGGCGCACCCACGAACGGCGCAGCGAGGTGATGATTTCTTGTGCGGCGAGATATTCTGGATAAATCAGCCGGTCGACGCCCATCTGCTTGACCAGCTCGCTGTTGCCTTCCTCGAGAAAGTCGTAGGAGCTGACGCGGGCAACTGTGGTGGTGGCGCCGAGTCGCTTGGCGATGCTGCACGCCACAACGTTGTCGGTCTCAGATGGTGTGAGGCCGATGAACAGGTCGCAGTGCGCCGCGCCGGCGTGACGCAGGGTTTTGAACGACGTGGGACTGCCCTCAAGGGTCATCAGATTGTAGTTGGCGTCGAGCGTCGACAACTTGTCGGGGTCGGCGTCGATCACGAGGATGTCCTGGTCTTCGTTTGTGAGAAGTTTTGCGAGATGAGAGCCGACTTCGCCGGCACCCGCGATAATGATTCTCATTTGTTAAGCACGCTTTTGATTGAGTTGTATATGCCGTCGGCGTCTGTGCCGCACAGGTGGTGGAGTTGCGCTGGAGTGCCGTGTTCGACAAAGCTGTCGCTGATTGCCACGCGCTTGAGTGGCGCTGTGCAACCGTGCTCTGCCATCCACTCGGCGACTGCCGAGCCAAGTCCGCCGATTTCGGAAGCGTCCTCGACAGTGATGACGGGAACGTTGAGACGTGTCACCTCCTCGAGTATCGAAGTGTCGAGGGGTTTGAGGAATATCATGTCATAGTGGGCGACTTCAATGCCCTCGTCATGCAGACGTGCGATGGCGTCACGCGCCGAATCGGCGATAGTGCCGAGGCTGAGCACCACGGCATCCTTGCCGTCGCGCACCTTGGCGCCGCGACCGATGGGCAGTTCCTTCATCGCGGGATATTCGCCGACATAATGTCCGCCACCGCGCGGATAGCGCAGCGAGAACGGGCAGTTTTGCTTGTAGGCGGTGTAGAGCAAGTCGCGCAGCATGATTTCGTTGCTGGGCGCCGTGACGATCATGCCGGGGATTGAGCGCATGTAAGCCAGGTCGAAGAGTCCGTGGTGTGTGGCGCCGTCCTCGCCGACTATTCCGGCGCGGTCGATGGCAAATATCACGGGCAGTCCCTCGATGGCAACATCGTGCATCATGTGGTCGTAGGAACGTTGCAGGAAGCTCGAATAGATGGCGACGACGGGGCGCATGCCTTCTTTGGCGAGGCCTCCGGCAAAGGTCACTGCGTGACCCTCGGAGATGCCGACGTCAAAAGCGCGGTCGGGCATTTCTTTCTGCAGCGTGGCGACCGATGTGCCGGTGGGCATGGCGGCAGTGACGGCGACAACGCGTTTGTCGGCACGGGCAAGTTCGAGGAGGGCGTCGCCAAAGACATCTTGATATTTCTTTGGCATTCCGCTGCCCAACGATGTCTTGCGCTCGCCGGTCTCTGGATCGAATTTGCCGGGTGCGTGCCAGCGCGCGGGGTCCTTTTCGGCGGGCGCGAAGCCCTTGCCCTTGATGGTCTTGAGGTGCAGGATGCGGGGGCCGGTCATGTCCTTGATGTCGTTGAGCACCTTGACAATGCTCTTGACGTCGTGGCCGTCGAGAGGTCCGAAGTATCTGATATTCAACCCCTCGAAGATATTTTGTTGGTCGGAGAGGAGCGACTTGAGCGAGTTGTTGAAGCGCAGTATCTTGCCGCGGCGCTTGTCGCTGACAAGCCCGTGTTTGCGCATGAAGTTGTAGACGCGCGCACGCAGGTTGTTGTAGCCCTTTGACGAGGTGATGTGTGCCAGATACGAGTTGAGCGAACCCACATTTGGGTCGATCGACATATCGTTGTCGTTGAGGATGATGAGCAGGTTGTTGGGCGTGTTGGCGGCGTTGTTGATGCCCTCGAAGGCAAGACCGCCGCTGATTGACGCGTCGCCGATGACAGCCACGACGTTGCGTCGCGGAGTCTCCTGTTTGAGCTCGCCTGCCACAGCAAAGCCCAGCGCCACCGAAATGGAGTTGGATGCATGGCCGGCGGTGAAAGTGTCGTATTCGCTCTCTGAAGGCTTGGGAAAACCGCTGATGCCTCCAAGTTTGCGATTGGTGTCAAATCTGTCGCGGCGTCCGGTGAGCAGCTTGTGGCCATAGGCCTGGTGCCCGACATCCCAGACAATGCGGTCGTATGGGGTATTGAATACATAGTGCAGCGCCACTGTCAACTCGACCGCGCCCATGCTCGACGCAAAGTGACCGGGGTTCTGTGACAGCGAACTGATGAGGAAGTCGCGAATATCCTGACACACCTCCGGCAGTTTGTCAACCGGCAATTTGCGCAAGTCGGCGGGCGAGTCGATGTGACTCAGCATCGGATATTCACTGTTTTTTTTGTCCATTCTTGACGTATTTCTTATACATAGGCACAAATATGATGACTGCCGACGCCAGAATCGCAAATATGGTGAAGAAGTCAATGCGCGCGGCATACTTCAAGATATATCCCACCAAGCCAAGCCATAGCAAGCCCAATATTACAAATCTGATGATGGTCGATGTGCTCATATTTCTGTGTTGTTCGATTTTTAAACACGCTAAATTACAAAAAACTTTCGACATTGCGCCCATGCGTCACATGTTTTTGCACTACTGCACCGCCGCAAGCGCCTTTTTGTCACCGACAAGCCACAAAATGTCGCCCGCGCTGAACACAAAGTCGGGATTGATGTCGACATACGCGCCATCACGCTGCACAGCGACAAGCACAGCGTCGTAGTTGTCGCGCAGCTTGACCGAGCGTGTGGTTTTGTCGGCGAGCGGCGAGGTCTCACTGAGCATGAACGAACAGAGTCCGAAGTCGGCGGGACGTGTCGAGTGCACATTGTGGTCGTCGCGTTCGACCTCGACATCCTTGAGCAAGTGGGCAAGCTGTTCGTCGGTGCCAATGACGCCAATCACGTCGCCGGGGTAGAGTCGCGCCTCGCTGCCGGGCACGGTGATGAAGCTCGACCCGCGCTGGATGCTCACCACGTTGACGCCATAACGGGTGCGCAGGTTGGAGTTGCGGAGTTTGTCGCCGACAAAGGGGCATCCGTCGCCGACTGTCATGTAGGCGAGGTGCAGGTCAGAAATGATATTGTTGTTTTTGCCGCTCTTGCGCAGGTCGCGCTCGTTGAGGTTGTCGATAAACCGGGTTTCGATGGAACGCATGCGCGCATGAACGCGTCTCGAGAAAATCAGCACCAGCAGCACCAGAGCGCCGAGGATGAATCCTCCGGCGGCACGCATCGAGAACGCCCACATCAGCTCCTGCGAGATAAAACCCACTGAGATGATGAACGAGAACACGGCGACCACGATGATGGGGATGTTGGTGGGCGTCCTGCTGTCGCCGGTGATGGAACGGATGACATACCACACGGGCGACATCATTGCCACCAGGAAGGGCGACATCACAAGCAACGTCACACCGGCACAGGCGAGGTGTCCCCATTCGGGCGAAATCTCCTCTGCCCACGGTGCCAGCAGCTTGGTGCTCACGAGCAGAATTGCGGCAAGCAGGATAGTGTAGATGACAGCACGCCAGATGTAGTGACCGGCAGCAGCCATCCATCCTTTGCCCTTTGCCTGTTCGGTCGAGGCGGTGTCGTGGAAGCGGTCGATGAGAAATCGCAGACGCGCCGGCAGGTGGCGCTCGACGATGTTGTAGAACGGGTCTGCCATCTTGATGAAGTATGGTGTGGTGAAGGTGGTGAGCACCGACACGGCAACGACGATGGGATAGATGTTGGCGTCGAGCACGCCCAGACTCATGCCGAGGGTGGCGATGATGAAGGCGAACTCACCAATCTGGGTGAGCGAAAATCCCGACTCGATGGCAACCTTAAGAGTCTGACCGGTGACAAGCATGCCGAATGAACCAAACACTATCATGCCGACAATCACAACTGCCGAGAGTAGTAGGATTGGCTGCCAGTATTCGGCGATAATCGACGGATTGACCATCATGCCGACCGAGATGAAGAACACCGAACCAAAAAGGTCTTTGACCGGCATCACCACATGTTCGATGCGCTCGGCATAGCTTGTGCCGGCGAGAATCGAACCCATGACAAATGCGCCGAGTGCCATCGAAAATCCGCAATAGACCGAGAACACCGCCATGCCGAGGCAAAGCCCCATCGACACGATGAGCAAAGTCTCGCTGTTGAGGAATTTGCGTATGCGGTTGAGCAACGTGGGCAGCATGAAAACGCCCACCAGAAACCACATGACGAGGAAGAACACGAGCTTGACGATGCTCATGAGCAACTCCCCACCCTGCACACTGTTGTTGATGGCAATCGACGAGAGTATCACCATCATGACGACGGCAAAAAGATCTTCGACGATAAGCACGGCAAGCACCATCGACGCAAATTTCTTCTGTCTGAGTCCCAGGTCGTTGAATGCCTTGATGATTATTGTCGTCGACGACATCGACAACATTCCGCCGAGAAACAGGCTGTTGATGGTCGTGAAATGCATGAATTTGCCGACGGTGAATCCCGCCCCCATCATGCCGCAGACGATGATGAGCGCGGTGACAACCGCCGATCCGCCGGTGCTGACGAGTTTCTTGAAGCTGAACTCCAGTCCCAGCGAAAATAGCAACACAACAATACCTATCTGCGCCCAGAATTCAATATTGGCTTCGTCGGCGACCGACGGCAGATATTGAAAATGCGGACTTGCCAAGAAGCCGGCAACGATGTATCCGAGCACGACTGGCTGCTTGATCCACTTAAAGAATACGGTGACAAAAGCTCCCAGCAACAGGATGAATGCCAGGTCGGTAATGAGACTTTCGATGTTCATTTTTGGTCAGGGTATATTGGTTTAAGTTGTTAGAGAATGTTGTTTATCGCTGTCACAAAATTAGCGATTCTATAGCAAATTCACAAGTGCCGACCCAAGATTTCGTCCAGGTAAACAACAAAAAAACGCCCGTCGAATGACAGGCGTTTTTGATGGGGTGAGAGATGGGGCTCGAACCCACGACCTTCGGAACCACAATCCGACGCTCTAACCAACTGAGCTACACTCACCGTGTTTTTGATTTTGCACTGCAAAGGTACGAACTTTTTTTGAATCTGCAAGCGTCTTTGCCAAAAAAAATCTGTTTTCAGCGTTTTTTAGCGGTTGTTTAGCGGTTGAGATACGCTTTGGTCAGACGCTCGTATGAGGCTGTAGCGCGATAGTCCTTGAGCCATGAGTTGAGGGTGTCGCGCATTTCGGGATGCAGAGGCGACACTGCCCACGACTGGAACTGACTGAAACTCACCGGCGTATCGACATCAAGCTCGGGATACTGCGTGGCGAGGGCTCGGGCGATGCCTTCGTTGACGACCACTCTCGGCAACTCGCCGATGGCGGTACGCAGTATTATGATCTCTGCTGTAGTCTCGGGCACCTCGTTTATTATAATGGTGTCACCGATTTCCTTGGAGAGGTTGATGATGCGTTCGCGGATGGGCGAGCCGGCGGCAATCCACACGGTGTCACCCGCCAACATCTCGGCAGACTTCACAAACCGCGGGTCGTCGCGACGTTGCACCAGCACCTCGCGGTCGGTGTAAACTACATCGGTGAGCGGCAACTCCTGCTTGAGGCGGCGTGTCGACGGCAGGGATGAGACAACGACATCGAAGTTGCCCTGCTCGAGTCCCTGGATGGCGTACTCGAGGGGTACAAACGGGTGAAATTTGACGACACGGCCATGAATGCGCGCCAGGTCGCGGAGTATGTCATAGTCGAGTCCGCTGATGGTGTCGCGCGACAGCGAATACGCGAGGGGCGAAATCTCGATGGCTACATCAATGGTGTCGCCACCCGACTTTGCCGGGAACTTGTCGGGGACAGCAGCGACCGGCCGCGAACATTTCTTGAGCAGAAACATGCAGCACACCACTGCCACCAGCAGCGCTATCATGGTCCAGGGCCGGGGCTGTTTGATGCCGGAATTGAGTTTCATCGCGGGGTCAATTGAGGAAGTCTATCGAAAGTCCTATCTGGAATCGGCGTGGATTGAGCGGGTAGTTGGGCATCACGAAGTAGTTTTTGCCGGTGAGCCCCTGGTTGACGTGCGACATCATGACATAGAAACGTACCTTGCTCAGCTTCATGTTGCAATAGAGGTTCATGAAGGGATAGTTGCCGATCTTTTCATCGCGTTGATTGGCGAATGCCATCGTCGCGGGCTGATAGAGAGGCGCATAGAAGCGAGTGTAGTAGTCGCAATCGACGCCAAACTGCACGCGCAATGTGGCGATGCGAAATCGCAGATACATATTGCTGTAGAGAGCAATCTTGGGAATGGGCACAACCTCGTCGTTGCCCGATGTCTGATAGGTGACTCGGTTTTCCCAGTTGAACGCGCCGGCGCGAATGTTCTGCTCGAGGGTGGCGCTGAAAATCTGAACACTGCCCGATGCCTGCTTGGGCAGGAAGTCCGTGCCAAAGTATATGTGGTTCTGCAGGTTTTCGACAGCGACGTTGACGCGCGTGTTGGTGAAAGGAATCGTCAGCGCGCCACCAAGTTTGAGCGAACGTTCTTTTCCGAAATCGTTCTTCCAAATAAAGTGATTGGACAGATAGTTGTTCATCAGATAAGGCGCGTGGGTGTTGGTGAATTTGCCAAACGCCTGAATGCCAACAGTATCGCCAAAGAGTTTGAATCGCGTGGTGACAACACCGTTGATTTTGACATCTCCGGCGGCATCACCCAGGATACCGAGTTCGCCAGTGATGTCGTAGGTGAGCAGCGAGCCGCGTTGTTTGGTGAGCTGACCACCGACGTATGCGAGGTTTTGGGTGGCACGAGGGGTGATGCCGGTGATTCCGTCGGGGAACGGCGTCAGACCGTTTTCGCCATGCGCCAGCGTGTCGGCGGTCTGTGTGTAGCGGCGCAATTCGTGAGTGATGAACGCGGCGAGTCCAAACTTGGCATATTTGTGGAAGCCCTCGAGCAGCGACAGTCCCACGGTGTTTTTGAGGGAGAAGTATGATGTGACGTCGCGAGTGCCCGTGGTGTTGAGATAAGTATTCTCAAAGAAACTTGCCTCCTCGCTGGTCGACGTGTTCTTGAAGATGTGCTTGCCGTGATTGTAGTTGAGAGTCCAGATGACAGATGTCACGGGGATATACTCGTAGTGGTCGATGGTGTCGTTGGGATTTTCCTTGGGCAACTCGTGCCAGTAGCCGATTTTGTAGCGGCTGTTGAGGTAGAGCTCACCGCCTACATATCGCGTGTGCGCGGCGTTGAGGCGCGTGGGGATGGCCTTGGCGTCGATGTTGCTGTCGCCCGCCTGCAGTTGAGCCGGGTCAAGGATATAGAGCGAGTCGGTGATGCCGCCGTTCTCCTTGTTGAGCAGGTTGTAGTGATTGTAAAATCCCTGGAACTCAAAGCGGTCGCCGAGATACGAGCCCGACAGCCCCCAGATGAGATCCTTGGTGGCTTGGTTGGCGTATGAGCCCTTTGAGTACAGGTAGTCGAGCAACGCGCCCACTTGAGCCTGCTTGTTGATGTTGCCCGAGAAGTCGGCTTTGAGTCGCTCCTGGATATTGTCGTTGCTGCCCGACGAATTGTAGGACAGTTGGGTGAACGGTATGCGCGAGTTGTACCACTTCATGTTGCTCGAGGTGGGGATCCATTGCAGCAGGGCGTCGCGAAAGAAGAAGTCGCTCATGGGCTGGCGGTCCACCCACACCGAGTTTGTGCCCTCGGCGCCAAGGTTTCCGGTGCAGGTCCACGCCGGTGAGTGCATGGAGGGCACGGAGCGGTCCGAGTAGTTGAGAAATGTGGTGTCGACCACCGCCGGCTCGCGCAGTCCCAGAGGCTGGATGACGCTCCACGCCGTGGTGGGGGCGACGACCTGGTTTTTGGTCGATGACGATTGGGACGACGATTTTGACGACGAGCGCTGGGACGGCGCACCCCCTTGAGCCAGCGTCATTGCCGGCGTCAAGAGCATGATTATCATATAGGTGATAAAGAGAAGTCGTTTCATAAGATGACAAAATTACGAAATTTTTCTATTTATACCGAATTTTGTCGTAATTTTGAGGAGAATTATCCATCGCACAAACCAGCATTCACTGTTAAACCCAGATATAGACACGACAAATGGCAGCACCGATAAGTTATCTCCAGGTTGAAAACCTGACAAAAAGTTATGGCGACCGCGTCTTGTTCGCCGACATCACCTTTGGCGTCAACGAGGGCGACAAGATAGGCCTCATCGCCAAGAATGGCACCGGCAAGACCACTCTGCTGCGCATCATCGCCGGCCGCGAGGACCACGACGACGGCAAGATAACTTTTCGCAACGACATACGCGTGGGCTATCTCGAGCAACAGCCCGCGTTTGCCGTCGGCGCCACTGCTGCCGGAGTCGCCGACGAACTCGACGCCGCCCACCGCGACCTATTTGTGCGCTACCTCACACAGCTTGGCGTCAACGACAACACCACACCCGTCGACAAGCTCTCCGGCGGTCAGCGCAAGCGTGTCGCCATGGCGCGTGTTCTCGCCGCCGAGCCCAATCTGCTGATTCTCGACGAGCCCACCAACCACCTCGACCTCGACAGCGTGGAGTGGCTCGAGAACTTCTTGCGTCGATCGCGCATGACATTGCTCATGGTCACTCACGACCGATACTTCCTCGACCGCGTGTGCAACAAAATCATCGAAATCGACCGTCAGGAGATCTTCACCTACGACGGCAACTTCGACTATTACCTGCGTCGCCGCGAGGAACGCATCGCCGCAATGTCGGCAGAGCTGGCAAGGGTAAAGAACACCCTGCGCAAGGAACAAGACTGGATGAACCGACAGCCGCAGGCACGCGCCGGCAAGGCGCAGTATCGCATCGACCAGTTCTACGACCTCAAGGAACGCTCGCGTGTGCGCCTCGACGAGAACAACCTGTCGCTGAAAAACGCCGACACATACATCGGCAACAAGATATTTGAGGCAGAAGGCGTTTCCAAACGCTTTGGCGACAAGGTGATACTCGACGACTTCACCTACACCTTCGCCCGATATGAGAAGGTCGGCATCATCGGATCAAACGGCGTCGGCAAGTCGACATTCATCAAGATGCTCATGGGTCTCGTGCCCCAGGACAGCGGGCACTGGAACGTGGGCGAGACAGTGCGATTTGGCTACTATAGCCAGGACGGCATCCACTTCAATCCCGGCGACAAGGTCATCGACGCGGTGACGCGCATCGCCGAGGACATCGAGTTTGAAGGACAGCGCATCGCCCCCATGCAGTTCCTGCAGAAGTTCCTGTTCTCCGTCCCCGACCAGCAGAAATACATCAGCACCCTCAGCGGCGGCGAGCTTTGCCGACTGCATCTCGCCACGGTGCTCATGCGCCAACCCAACTTCCTGGTGCTCGACGAGCCCACCAACGACCTCGACATCGTGACCCTGGGCGTGCTCGAGGAATACCTCTCCAACTTCCGCGGCTGTGTCATCGTCATCAGCCACGACCGATTCTTCCTCGACAACATCGTCGACCACCTCTTTGTGATGACCGGCGAGGGCAATGTCAAGGACTTCCCCGGCAACTACAGTGACTATCGCCGATACCTCGACGAACAAAAGGCACTTGCCAGCCCCCAAAAATCGACAACCAAGCAAGATACACGCGTCAAAACGCCCTCCAAGCCCAAACTCACCTTCAAGGAACGCCAGGAGCTGCAGGCGCTCACCACCGAAATCGACGAGCTGACAGCCGAAAAGGACGCCCTCGAAGCGGCATTCCAGTCGGGCGACACCACCGACATTGCCGCCAAGAGCATCCGCTACGAGGAGGTCAAGGCACTCCTCGACGAGAAGGAGACGCGATGGCTCGAGCTCTCTGAAATCGAGGGTTGAGAGACGCCGTAGGAAACGTCGAATTTGTTAATAATCGGGCGATTACATGTTAAAAAGTTCGCCTTTGTGAACTTTGATATCGCTGATAGTGTTAATAAGTGAAAACATAAAGACAGATTATGAAACAATTCTCAGCAGACATATTCAACGCTCCCATCATCAAGCGCGAGGTTCGCACAGGGTCGCTTCTTGTCGCCGAGCCTTTTCTCGAAGAGATATGTTTCAAGCGCTCGGTGATCACCATAGTCGACCACTCTCCCGAGAGCGGCACGATGGGCGTAGTCATCAACAACCTCTCAAAGTTTGAGCTTGGCGAATTGTTGCCCGAACTCAACCGCGACGTGCATCTGCCTGTCTATTGCGGCGGTCCGCTGTCGCTCAATCGCATCTACTTCCTGCATACCCTCGGCGACCGTCTGGTTCCCGGCGCGGTGCAATGTGGACGCGACCTGTGGTGCGGCGGCGACTTCGACCTGGTGATAGCCTACATCAACGACGGAGTCATCATCGATGGCATCGTCAAATTCTTCATCGGCTATTCGGGCTGGTCGCCCGGTCAGCTCGAGAGTGAAATCGATCGTGGCACCTGGGCAGTGGACAACACCAAGATTCCGGGACGCGACCTGCTCACCATGTCCGACGACCACCTGTGGCATCACATCGTCGGCGAGCTTGGCCCCAACTACCGCACCTGGGCGTTGCACCCCTACAACCCACTTGCCAACTGACGTTTATTCTCGATACGAGACATTAGACTTTTGATACCATAATAATATTGTGTTTGGAGAACGAGGGCTTTTGACAAGTCCTCTTCTTTTGCGTCGGGTTCATGCAGCCGAACTTAATAAAAATAATAGCGAACCTATGGATGATTTACAAAATTTTTAAGTCACATTTCTATAATTTTTTAACCATTTACCAATCTCGATGTTAATAATATGTAATACGTTTGGCATCTTTCTAAATGTTTCATATTTTTGCGTTCACAATCTCTAACAACATAAACCACGGCTAGTATCAGGATCTATTAAACTAAAACGTAAACGTACCATCCTTACTTTTTACCGATTAGTCTTCTCAGATCTTATGCTTTTGGAAACCTACTAATGAAACTCACTAAAACGATACTCATATCATGTGTATTGTGCCTTTTTCCCCAGCCTTTATCCGCCCAAGATATTGCTAAGGAGAGGAGCGATACGGTCACATTCTATTTCAACTGCGCATCCTCGATGTTTAATTCGGGAGCAAGTTCAGACAAGGAGATTTACGACGAACTCGTGGCCTTGATCCTCTCAATAGACAGGAAACACAACGACACCATACACGTCACATTGCGCGGATCCGCGTCTCCGGAAGGAAACGCGGCGATGAACCTCGCGCTGTCAAGCCGACGCGTCGACGCACTTCACCACAAGCTGCTCGAAAGCCTCAGTCAACGCAATATCAAATACGCCACCCAGTATATCGGTGACAACTGGGATGAGCTGAAACTGCTCATCTCCACCTCGGACATTGCCGACAAGGATGCCATACTCAACCTCATCGACCTGCCGCTGGAGACAAAGAAAGCGGGCAAAGTGGTGAGCACCCGCAAACGTAGCATGATGACCTACAAGGGCGGCAGTGCATGGAGCGAACTCAACAAGCGATTCTTTCCCCAGCTTCGCAAGACCGAAGTGGTGGTTGAATATGTGGTGGTGACTCAACCAGAACAGCCCGCGGTGACAGAACCGGAACCTGAACCCAAGCCTCAACCCAGCCCCGAGCCCGAACCGGTGAAAGAGGAGGTCGTCGTCGAGGAAATCCAGCCCACGCAAATACCGGTCGCAGAAGCCAAGTGTCACCGCGAATTTCTCTTTGCCTTGAAGACCAACCTACTCTACGACGCACTCGCCGTGCCCAACATAGGCATTGAATTTCCATTGAAGTAAAGAATCCCGTATTTTAAACCCTATACATCAAGAGTCTTGGTAAGTTC
>X1_Eurasian_Beaver__coassemble_2_pt1 | contig 45035 bp, 37 predicted proteins | sample X1_Eurasian_Beaver__metabat2_high_PE_005 | metagenome-assembled genome bin X1_Eurasian_Beaver
TCTCAGTTCTCATATCGCTGGCAAATGCATCTTTTTGACCACTTTTAAGGATGAGCCATAAAGCGAGTGCAAAGTAACACATTTTTCGCCACTTAACCAAGAAATCACGCCATTAGTTTTGCGTATTTTTAATTATTAAACGTATTTTAACAGCATCGCCACCACTGCCCAACATATTGCCTATCTCATAATTAATATATGTCGATTTATGGTATGCCAAAAAATCTAAAATTTAACCACTAATCCATAATTACTATTCCACGGTTACAATTTTTACATTAAATTTGTCTCCCGAAAGATAATGCGCTTGAATCGACATTGAGACACATATTGCCTACGCCTCACGATTCCTCAAGTTTCAACTTTGTATAAAAAGAAATCCTACCATATAACATCAATTTATGAAAACTGATTTAAGTTCTCAAATCAAGCTTGTACAGATACCCTCGAGGTACTACAAGCCCAAGAGCGAAATTGAATTCGCAGCTCTCACTCGCGAAGAAAAGATCCTCACGCGCATCTACGACAACCTGAGCGAAGGAAGCCGATATCTGGCAGAAAACATTGCCAAGCACATCAACAGCAACCTCGCCAAGAATGGCAAGTGCGTTGTGGCGCTCGGCATCGGCGCCGACACCAACGCCGTTTATGCCGACCTCGTCAACCTGTACAAAGAAGGCAAAATCGACTTCTCGAATGTGGTCGTTTACAACCTGCGCGAGTTCTTCCCCCTCACCAACGGTGGTCCCTGCATGATGAATCTCCTCAACGAGGCGTTGCTCAATCACGTGAGTGTGAAGCCCGAAAACGTGCACACGTTCAATCCCTCGGTGACCAAGGAGAACATGCACGAATGCTGCGAAGCCTACGAGCAGTCTATCGCCGACGAAGGCGGACTCGACCTCGTGGTGTGCGAAGTCGGCGCCAACGGTTCGTTGGCGTTCAACGAGCCCGGATGCACCGCATCGAGCGGATGTCGTCTCGTGCTGCTCGGCAATGAAGCACGCCACATCATCGCCGGCGACGTCAAGAGCGACGCCGTGCCCTCGACAGCCATCACCCTCGGCATGACCAACATACTCAGCGCCCACCGCGTCATCGCTGTGGCGTGGGGCGAAAACAACGCCGCCATCATCAAGAAGACCGTCGAAGGTCCCATGACCGGCGCCGTACCCGCATCGCTGTTGCAAGAACACCCCAAAGCCAAACTCGTCGTCGACCTCCCCGCCGCCGAAGAGCTCACCCGCATCTCGCAGCCTTGGAAGGTGACTTCGTGCGAATGGAACGAGAAGCTCATCCGCCGCGCCATCGTATGGCTCTGCAAGAAGACCGGCAAACCCATCCTCAAGCTCACCGACAAGGACTACAACGAGTGGGGACTCGGCGAACTCCTCGCCCTCTACGGCTCGGCATACAACGTCAACATCATCATCTTCAACTCGCTGCAGCACACCATCACCGGATGGCCCGGCGGCAAGCCCAACGCCGACGACACCTACCGTCCAGAGCGTGCCTTCCCCTACCCCAAACGCGTCATCGTGTTCAGCCCTCACCCCGACGACGACGTCATTTCGATGGGCGGCACTCTCAAGCGTCTCGTTGACCAGCACCACGATGTGCACGTGGCATACCAGACCTCGGGCAACATCGCCGTGGGAGACGAAGACATGATGCGCTATGTCATGCTCGCCGACTTGGTGGCAGAACACTTCGGATTTGCCACCGACGAGTTCAAGGCACAGAGCAAGAAAATCCACGAGTTCATCGACGCCAAGAAACCTGGCGAAATGGATACCGCCGACATCCGCCTCATCAAGACAATGATACGCCGTTGCGAGGCACGCATCGCCTGCAACTATATCGGTGTCAAAAAAGACAACGTCCACTACCTCAACCTGCCGTTCTATGAGACCGGAGCCATCAAGAAGGGCGACCTCACCATCGACGACATCAACATCGTCAAGGACCTCATCGAGAGCGTCAAGCCCCACCAGATCTTTGTGGCTGGCGACCTCGCCGACCCCCACGGCACCCACCGCGTGTGCACCGACGCCGTGCTCGCCGCCATCGACATGGTGAAGGACGAAGAATGGATGAAGGACTGCCGCATCTGGATGTACCGCGGCGCTTGGGCAGAATGGGAAATCGACCACATCGAGATGGCAGTGCCCATCAGCCCCGAGGAGCTGCGATTCAAACGCAACTCGATCCTCAAGCACCAGTCGCAGATGGAGAACGCCCCCTTCCTGGGCGACGACGACCGTCTGTTCTGGCAACGTGCCGAGGAGCGCAACCGCGCGACAGCCAAACTCTACGAAGAGCTCGGTCTGGCATCCTACGAGGCAATGGAAGCCTTTGTCGAATACATCCCCATCCGCGACGACAAATAATCAATCCTATATAACATGCCTTGCATTCACGCTTGCGACATTGGGTCGCAAGCGTGTTTTTGCATGACAACGGCGTGTTAACATTGTATAAAATGATATGGATTGATTAATCCTTTGACGCCTGTCGCAGTCAAAGACTTATAAATCAATACAAGTATTATTATAACTCCAAGCAAAACAACTCCCCAATTATGTTCAAGAAAATAATCGCCACCGCAATTTGTGCCGTCATGGTAGCCGGATTCAGCGCCAACGCCCAGACCGCCACTACCGTTACCAGCGAAAAAACCGAATGCTGCAAGAAAGCAGCGAAAAAAGAATGCGCCAACGCCGAGAAGAAATGCTGCAAGAAAGACTCTGTAGCCGGCAAGTGCTGCAAGAAAGACGCTTCTGCCGCCAAATGCTGCAAGAAGGATTCGGCTGATCGCAAGTGCTGCAAGAAGTTCGAAGGCAAGCCCTGCAAGAAAGATTCGCTCCAGGGCCGTCCTTGCCGCAAAGCCATGTCCAAGGACTCGCTGAAAATGCAAGACGTCTCAAAATGCAAAAAAGCCGAGAAGGCTTGTTGCAAGAAAGACAAGGAATGACTCCATAAGAGCAACAACCTCCCTTCCCATCATATCACTGGCTGTTCGTATTGTCGAACAGCCATTTTTGTTACATTTGTTTTTTTTATTTAAGAAAATCGCATGACATGACATTTTTTTTATTATATTTGCACATGATTATGTTTTAAGCAACCGACAATATGCTTCTATCTATGACGGGGTTTGGCAAAGCCACTTCCCCAATGACATCAAAAAAAATAACCGTCGAACTCAAGTCTCTGAATTCTAAGCAATTCGACCTAAATTCGCGTATTACTCCCATCTACCGCTCTATGGAGTTGGAGATGAGGAACATAATCGCCGCCCGTCTCGAGCGCGGCAAGGTTGACCTCACGGTCAGCATCGAATACTTTGGAGAGGACGCTCCGACGCGCCTCAACATTTCCATGCTCCAGGCCTACCACCGTCAGGTCAAGGAGGCCTCTCAAGCCCTCGGCATCCCCGAGCCTGCCGACTGGTACTCGGTGTTGCTCAGATTTCCCGACACGATGAAGACCGACACCGATGGAGACCTCGATGACACCGAGGTCGACACCCTCAAGGAAACACTCAACGGCGCCATTGACGCCCTGATGAACTACCGCCGAGTCGAAGGCCGCAAGCTCGAAGAATTCTTCACCGTGCGCATCGACCGCATCAAGGCCCTGCTTGCCGAAGTACCCAAGTTTGAAGTCGAACGCACCGAAAAAATCAAGCAGCGTCTCGCCGACGGGCTCTCAAAGATTTCGGTGATCGAATACGACAAGGGTCGACTCGAACAAGAGATGATATTCTACATCGAGAAACTCGACGTCAACGAAGAGAAACAACGTCTCGCCCAGCACCTCGACTACTTCATGGAAACCATGTCGCTGCCGACACCCGGACAAGGCAAGAAACTCGGTTTCATAGCCCAGGAAATGGGTCGCGAAATCAACACCCTCGGCTCGAAGAGCAACCAAGCCGACATGCAGCGTCTGGTGGTGATGATGAAGGACGAACTCGAACAGATCAAGGAACAGGTGCTCAACGTCATGTAGGCCACTGCCTGCGACGCGAGCGCCCTGCCATACACCGATTCCATGGAACCCGATTTCCGTTGGGAAACAAAACAAATCAACTTTTTAGGACAAAGAACCAGCACCTAACGCTAACGCTCACGAAAAAAAGCTGAAACTATGAACTCAGGAAAAATAATCGTCATCTCGGCTCCCTCGGGATGCGGCAAATCAACCATCATAGGCTCGATACTCGACGCCGGCGACATCGACATGCAATTTTCGGTGTCAGCCACCAACCGCAAGCCCCGCCAAGGCGAGGTCAACGGTGTGCACTACCACTTCCTCACCACCGAGCAGTTCAACGACGCCATCGCTGCCAACGAATTTGTCGAGTGGGAAGAGGTGTATCCCGGACGCTACTACGGCACCCTCAAAAGCGAGCTCAACAATGCCCTCTCTGACGGCCGCAACATCATCCTCGACATCGACGTCAAGGGCGCGCTCAACGTCAAAAAGCTCTATGGCGACAAGGCGCTCACCGTTTTCATCGCACCGCCCAGCATCGCCACACTGCGCGAGCGACTCGAAAAACGCGGCACCGACGCCCCCGACGTCATCGACGAACGCGTCTCAAAGGCCGAATACGAGCTCTCGTTCAACAACCAGTTTGACACAACAATCGTCAACGACGACCTCGACAAGGCTGTCAACGACACACGCAATACAATTCTGAAATTTCTCACCAAATAATCACTAATTAAAAAAAACACAATTCAATGGGGATGGCTCGTGTCGTCCTCAACCAATCAACCATAAAACCTTTGCACATATTACATTATGAAACCGGCATCTACAATCGGAATACTTGGAGGATCGTTCAATCCCGTGCACATTGGGCACGTGATGCTCGCCGCCTATCTCAGCCAGTGGGGTTATGTTGATAAGGTTTGGCTCACACTCTCTCCACAAAATCCTCTCAAAGACCCCAGGGCACTCATCTCTGACATCAAGAGACTCAACATGTTGCACCGCGCAACCAAGAATACAGAGTTCATCCAGACCTGCGACATCGAATTATCGATGCCCCGCCCGTCATTCACCATCGATACCCTCGACACTCTTACCAAGCGCTATCCCGGCAAGAAGTTCAAACTCATCATCGGCAGCGACAACTGGTCGATTTTTGAGAAATGGAAGGAGGCAGACCGCATCCTCGAGGAGTATGGCGTCATCGTCTATCCGCGACAAGGATACCCCATCAAAAACCACCTTGTCGACGGCATGGAGGTCGCCGACGCGCCCATCATCGACATCTCGAGCACGTTCATTCGCTCGGCAGTCTCCATGGGACGCAACGTCGAGGCATTCCTGCCCGCCGGCGTCTACAAATACATCATCGACAATCATTTGTATCAAAAATAAAAAATAGTGCGACGGCGGCAGGCGACCCCTGCCGCCGCGGCATAGTCTCCCATATATCCCAAACTACACCGCACAATGTCTACGTCCAACAACACCCTGGCATTCATCGCGCTGAGCAACGAATTTTGCTCGGCAATCGAAAACGCCAACCAGACCGAGCGTCACGACTTCGTTGACGCCATGACACGCCTGTTGCCGCGCATCTACATCACCGCCATCGACATCCCCGAGCCATCGCTGCTCGACAATGGCGACGTCTATGTCAACGACGTGCTCGACGAAGACTACTACGACTCGATGCGCCGCAACATCGAGACAGTCCTCGGCGAAGACGACTCCTATCTCGAAGTCTTCGAAGAGGACATGAAATACTCTGACACCCCCATCGGCGCCAGCATCTCCGAAGGCTTGGCAGACATCTTCCAGGTGCTCTACAACTACCTCGAGACCGTGCGCGAATCGCCCACCGAGCTCATCGAACCCATCACCGGGGCGGTGCGCGAAGACTTCGCCAACTACTGGAGCCAAAAAGTCTGCAACGTGCTGCGCGCCATCAACTCAATAAAATTTGCCAACCAATAATCCCTAATATTTATGACTCTCAAAGAATTCTACCAATACAACGGTTTTAAAAAAGTACCTGACATTAGAATATCAACCAAAAAATATAAAAATACAGATATAGCTATTCGTTATATTCGTCTAGAATGGCCTGACAAGATTCACAATAAAAGCCATGCGATTATTAGTTGCAGCGCATATTTAGCGTTAAAAAATCGAGTCACTCCTCTTAAAGATCTCGTTATTCTATACAACGAAGAATATGGTTGGCAAATTCAAATTCCCAGGACAACCCAATCCTCAACACAACTCAATACACCATGCTGACACTCAAGCAATTTCTCGACCGCTCGGTTCTCAACTTCTGGGCGGTTGACACCATCGCCAACGCCCTTGACGACAACGGATACAAACACCTCGCCATGGATCGTCAATGGGACATCGTGCAAGGCGGGAAATACTATGTGACCCAAAACGACAGCGCCATCTTTGCCTTCGTCGTAGGCGACGGCAGCGACGCGCCCTCGTTCCGCATCATATCCTCCCATAGCGACAGCCCCGGATTTCGCGTCAAACCCAACCCCGAAATGGTGTGCGACGGCGGTATCGTCAAGCTCAACACCGAGGTCTATGGCGGCGCCATCCTCTACACCTGGTTTGACCGTCCACTCTCGATCGCCGGACGCGTGCTGCTGCGCGGTGCCGACCCATTTCACCCCGTGACACGGCTCGTGCGCGTCGACCGCCCGCTGATGACCATTCCCCACCTCGCCATACACTTCAATCGCTCTGTCAACGACGGCAACGCGCTGTCAAAGCAGAAAGACATGCTCCCCGTCGTGGGACGCGTAGACGGCGACCCCAAGGGCTGGCTCAAGAGATTTGTAGCCCGTCAACTCGATGTCTCTGAAGACGAAATCATCGACATGGACATCTCGCTCTACGACACAACCCCGGCATGTTCGGTGGGCGCCACCGACGAGTTCATCACCTCGGGACGCCTCGACGACCTGAGCATGGTGCACGCCTCGCTCTCGGCACTGCTGCAGATAGAGGGACCATCGTCGGCGACACGCGTCATGGCGGTCTTTGACAACGAAGAGACCGGCTCGGGCACAAAACAGGGCGCCGGCTCGCCTATCCTCGAGCACATACTCAGACGCGTCACCCTCGCCCTCGGCGGCAGTGAGCAAGACTTCATGGCTGCTGTTGCACGCTCGTTCATGATCAGCGCCGACAACGCCCATGGCGTACACCCCAACTATGTCGAGAAGCAAGACCCCACCAACCACCCGGTGCTCGGCGGAGGTCCCGTCATCAAAATCAACGCCAACTGCAAGTACATGACCGACGCCCAGTCGGCAGCCGTCTACGCCGAGATTTGTCGCGCGGCAGGCGTCCCCTTCCAGTACTTCGTCAACCGCAGCGACGTCGCCGGCGGCTCGACCCTGGGCAACATCCTCACCTCTCAAATCCCCCTGCTCGGTGTCGACATGGGTGCCGCGGTCTGGGCGATGCACTCGGTGCGCGAGACCGCATCGCTCGCCGACCACGACTACATCACCCGCTCCTTCACCACCTTCTACAATCTCTGACAGCAGCGATAGACTGAAATAACAGCGATAGCAAGATAGCCCACAAGCGCTCTCTTGCTATCGCTGTTTTTGGTGGCAACGCAGCATAGCGACCGCTGCACTCAGAGTTCTCAGAGTTCTCGGAGTTCTCGGAGTTCTCGGAGTTCTCGGGAATCTCGGAGCTCTCCGAGGGTTTGGAAGGTGCAAAAAAAAGAGGCGGCGTCTTAACGACGTCGCCTCTCGGGGAGGGAAATAAAGTTATGAGTGGGATTAGAATGTCACGATCAGGCGGCCCTGGAGGGCGTGAACGTTCTTGTCGTATTTGAGTTTGTCGCGGTCTACGCGGCTGTAGGTGTAGTCGCAGAGAACTTTGACGAACTTGTTGAACGAGTAGTTGATACCCACTGTAGCCGAGTAGATGTTACCACCACCGACGCTGCTTGAGCTGTAGGGCCAGTCTTCGATGTATCCAGCAGGATAGTACTGGTCGCGACCGAGCGAGTAGTATTCACCGTCAACGATGTCGTTGAGGCCGGTGTAGTTGAAACGGGCTACAACTTCGAGAGCCTTGCCGTCAAGACCACCGAGGATGCCTTCGCTGCCGTTGTAGCGGTAGGCGGGACCAAAGATCTTGTAGCCGGCTTCGACGTATGCACCGTGGAAGTGGTTTGTGCGCAGGGGGTTGGCGGTCATCCAGGCGTCGTATGTGCCCCAGCCGTCGATGTTGTCCTGAGCGTCGATGAAGAGTGAGTAGCTATCGCGTTTTTTGGTGACCATCTTGTAGAGATATTCACCGCGAACAAAGAAGTCGGGGTTGGTGTAGAGGAACTCGGCACCGGCGTTGACAACGTTGTTTGCCCAGGGGAGTTCGGCGCTGATGAAGTCTTCGCTGTCATCGACGAATGTTTCCATCGACTGACCGAGTGTGAGAGTCTTCTTCATGACGTTGTTGTAGACTTCGCCACCGCTGAGGTGAGAGAAGCGAGCGTTCACACCAATGTGGAATGCATTGTTGGGAGTGTTGAGGGGACGATACAACCAACGGCCCGATACAGACACACCGTTATAACCGGCAGCCTGCTTGTTGTAGGCGTTGTCAGAGAAGATACCCTGGTTGGCAAAGAATTCCTTGTTCTCAAATTTGTAGGTGATACCGAGCTGACGGCCTTCGCTGAGGGCGTTGACCGAACCGGGACGCGAGATGAAGTGGTAGCTTCCGATTGAGGTCTGGCGCGACATCGAGGTGGGGTCTACGTAGTAACCAGCCTTGATGAAGTTGTGAGCCATACCGTTGTCACGGTTCCAGTTATACTGCATGAAGATGTTCTTCTGCGAGAATTTGCCTTCTCCGAAACCGAAGTCAGCGTAGAAGTACCAGTCCTTGTAGGTCAAGGATGTGCGGATGCGTGCGTCTACGAGAGAAGCACCAGACTTGAGGGGAGTGTAGTCGCTATGATAGTAAGCGACGTCAGCCATCATGCGCGCGCCAACAGTGAAGTGGAGATCTTCTTTGGGGTTGCTAATCTTTACACTGGGATTGTTGTCAAAATCCTGCGCGGAGCTTGCCATGAAACATGCTGCCAAGACCGGCAAAAATATATATCTTTTCATATAGGTTTTCTGAGTGATAATGGTGGAAAAACTAATTTGCGAATATTATTTAGTAACCGAGTCTTACGAGGGTTTCTTCGGCGTCAGGCTCAACAGAGGGAGCCTGAGAGTTGTCGAAGTACTGATTGGGGTGGAACGGGTTGGGGAGCTTGCTGTTGCAGCGGAAACCGTTTTCAATCATATAGCGCAGCGACATTTCTGAGCGGTTGGTGAAGAATCCGTCCATGTAAACGGGCTGAGATGTCTCGCCGCTGAATACAGTGTACTGTGTGGCAGGAACGGTGATGCGGAGCAGGTCGTCAAATTCGGTCTCGTTGTCGTAGTTGTAGAGGCCCATGTATTTTGCCATCTGTGCATACGAGTCAAACGAATAGGGGTGGTTGATCATACCCGAACGACGGATGAGGTATGCCTGCCAGGGGCTGTTGAGCTCGGGATAGTTGTTGGGAGCACCCGAGATAGACGGACCCATGATGTGTGCGCCATAGCGGAGCGACATGTCGATGAAGTCGGCATAGCCGGCGGGAGTAGCGTAGTTGAGGTCGGTAGCGTAGTTGTCGCCGGTCCAGAGGAGGTAGCACATGGGCACCTGGCCTTTGAATACGTCATACGAGCGACGGAGAGCGTCGAGCGAGAATGTCTGGAGGATAACCTTGCCGTTGGTGTTGCCGACGTTGACCTTGCCGTTCTTGTAGAAGGCGGTGTTGCTCTCGGGCTTGGTGATGATGTTCCAGCCGCATTCGTCGAGCACGTCATACACGCGCTGTTCCATGTCTTTGGGGTTGAGCCAAGATTCCTTGAACTCAATGTACACGCCGGGGCGGTTGCCGGTATCCTGGGGGTCTGCCACATAGGCGTTGGCGAAGTCATATTCCACAAAATCCATGTACTTGGCCTGGCAAGTCTTGGTGGCTTTGTAGATTTCTTCGAGGGTCATGTTGGCGTATTTGCTCTTCACTTGGTAGGTGAGGACGCGTTCGCCGTCAGAGTCACGTTTGAGCATCTTGCCTTCGGCATAGGCAATCTGGTCCTGGAGGGCAGATACGTACTGGTGGATACCACCATCCTGTGCGAAAGAATCGCGAGCCTGTTCGAGGCTGGTTTCGTTGAACCACGAACCGGCGTCGAGCATCAGGAGCTCGTGATAGTAGTACGACATTGTGTAGTAGGGACGGAAGTCAGCGACGTCGCGGGCATACTGAGCCTCGATGTCTGCCTCGGTGAAGTGCTGCGAGCCATCGGCATTCTTGAAGCTGCGATAGAAGTCCTTGCGGGTAGCGGGAACATATTCGCTGAACACCAATTCGACGTTGGTTGTGCGCTTGAGGTTCTCGTCGTGGTTGGCGAGGACGACACCATCCTTGGTGGCCTGCATGTCACTTTCGAGGTAGTCTGCGCCCATTTCGCGAGCCCAGCGCCATGCTGACTCGGTTTCTTCGGGTGCCCAGTAGGTCGAACCGCGGTGTGCGATCACGGCATACAGAGGCACATAGTCGCGCACCTTGGCCATCTCGTCAGAGATATAGTCCACGCTGACGCGCTTAGCATCTACCTTCTCATTGGTGAATTCCTGGTTGTCACATGATGACAGCGCCAATGAAGCGACTATCACTGTGAGAGTCGGGTTAATCAATTGTTTAAGCATACTATTAATATTAAAAATTGTATAGAGATTGGTTTTTACTTATTTTTTTCAATAAGATATTGCTCTTCTTTGTATGTCAGGCCCATGAACACGATTGACAGTGCGCAAGCAACCAACAGAAGAACAAATGTCGCGCTCCAGCCAAAGTGCTCGGCAACATAACCGATGAGGATGTTGGCGAGGATCGCGGTGCCGAAGAAATAGCCGAAGAATCCGGTGAGACCGGCGGCGGTACCTGCGGCATTTTTGGGTGCGAGGTCAAGAGCCTGCACGCCGATGAGCATCACGGGACCATAGATGAAGAATCCGATGCCGATGAGCGAGATCATGACAATGGTGAGGTTGTCCATGAATGCCCAGTAGAGGACGATGAACACTGCGACAACAGCCATGAAGAGCATGGTGGGAATCGCGCGGCGTCCGTGGAACACCTTGTCGCTGAGCCAGCCACAGATGAGGGTGCCGGGGATGGCTGCAAGTTCGTAGGCAGCGTATGCCCAGCCCGCCGACTTGATGTCGATGCCCTTGGCGGTCAGAAGTGTGGGAGCCCAGTCAAGACATCCGTAGCGCACCATGTAGACAAACGCGTTGGCGATTGCGATGGCCCAGAGCAGCTTGTTGTTGAGCACGTACTTGAAGAAAATGTCCTTGGTCGAGAGAACCTCCTCAGACTTGGCGCTATAGTTCTTGGGATAGTCGTTGCGATATTCCTCGATCGAGGGAAGTCCGCAAGACTGGGGGGTGTCGCGCAACAGACAGTAGGCTACGAGGGCAATGAGAATGGCCACTGCTGCGGGGAACAAGAATGTACCGGCGAGGAAGTAAAGTTCCTGGTTGCTACCGTAGAACCACGAGCCGAACCATGTGGCGCCATAGACAGCCATAGGACCCACGAGGGCGCCGCCGACGTTGTGCGCGCAGTTCCAGATTGACATCTTGGTACCGCGTTCGTTCTGAGAGAACCAGTGAGTCATGATACGTCCGCACGGAGGCCAACCCATACCGTTGAACCAGCCAACCAAGAAGTTGAGGACACCCATGATGAAGATAGAGAGAGCCTTGTGGTCGGAACCGAGATACTGGATGGGCACCACCATGAACATCATGGAGATAGCAGCCAGAATCAATCCCAACGGGAGAAACTTGCGGGCGTCGCTGCGGTCAGACACCGAGCCCATCAAGAACTTGGACAACGCGTAGGCTACAGCGTTCATTGCAAGGACAGTACCGAGCTCACCCTTCTCGAATCCAAAGGGTTCGAGCATGGGGATGGCCATCGAAAAGTTCTTTCTTACAATGTAAAATGCCGCGTATCCAATAAAGGCGCCCACGAATACTTGAAAACGAAGTTTCGAGTACCGTTCATTCATGTTGGCGCACTTTTCTACCGGCTTGTGAGCCGGGGGAGCAAGAAAATTACCCATAGAAAGGTTTAGTTTTTAAAGTTAAAGTATTGTGTGATTAGTGTATTGGTGTGTTCTATAGAGCCTTAGCTATCATTAGCATCCGGATAATCCATATCCGAGTATTTAAGTGCCCATTGTTTTAGAGGACATTTGAGGAGTGACACTGTCTCTACTACCACAAATTTATGACATATTTTTGACAACGCCAACTATTTTTTGAAGATTTTTTAAACCAATTTCATTTTGGTCTAATTTTTAACAATAGTTTCGTTTTAATTTCGATTTGCCTTGGCGGTAGCTTCGAGGTCGAGAGCCTCGGCGAAGATGGTGAGGGGATTCTGCACTTCGAAGCCGGTCGACATCTCAATCTGCCATTTGCAGGTCTCGCAATCGGTGGCGACAACATCGGGATGAACCTTCTTGATCTGCGCGAATACCGGAGCGCCGATGGCTTGTGAGTATTCGTAGTTCTCCTTCTTGAAGCCGTATGTTCCGGCGATACCGCAGCACTGCGAGTCGAGTATTGTGAACTTGACTCCGGGGATTAGGCGCAACAGTCCGGTCGAATATTCGGTCCAGCCGAGTTTTGCCATGTGACACGGGGTGTGGTATGCCACGCGGCGCTGATAGTCGCGCTTGAAGACGAGTTTCACCTCGCCCGACTCGATGAGACGGTATATGAATCGTGTGGCAAGCATCACATCGCGACGCACATCGTCGTTCTCGACGCCCAGCAGGTGGGGGTATTCGTCGCGGATGGTGAAGATGCATGTCGAGCCGGTGCCGAGCACAGGACGACCGTCGGCAACTGCCTTGCGAATCGAGCTGACGTTGGTCTCAGCGTCATGACGAGCCTGGTCGATGAGTTTGTTGGCGATCTTGGCGACGCCGCAGCAGCGTTCTTTTTCGAGCAGCGACACTCCAAATCCGAGGGCGTTCATCACGTGTACAAAGTCCTTGCCCAGAGAGGGGTTGTTGTAGTTGACGTAGCATCCATGGAAGTATGCCACCTGCTTCTTGTACTGTTCTTGTGCTTCGCGTGCGTTTTTGTTGAACCAGCTGACGAATGTGCGCGACGCATATTTGGGGAATGTGCGGTGTTTGTCGACAGCGAGCACGGTGTCCATCACGGCTTTGACAGGCGAGAGTCTCAGAGTGGTATTTACCACAGGAGCCATGGTGGTCGCCATGGTGCCCATGAAGTCGGTGTTGGCGAGAATCATGTCGCGCAGGGTCGGCTTTTTCTTGCTGTATTTGATGCGTGCCATCTGGATGATGTCGCCGATTTTGACGTTCGACGGACACGCTACCTCGCAGCGCTTGCAGTTGAGGCAATATTTGAGCGCTTCGTCAAAGAACTTTGAGTCCTTCAGGCGATAGCGTTCTCCGTCGGGACCGGCGTGTTTGGGTCCGGGATAGGCGGGATTTACTGCCGAAACGGGGCAATACGAGGTGCAGACTGTGCATTTGATGCACTGTTCGAAGTTGTTGGGGCTGATATTTTGTTGCTGGGTATTCATGACTGTCCGCGATATTTTTTATTTCGACAATATTTTCGATGCGACTTTGAGAGCGGTGAGCATTGCCACGCCGGCGCCACAACCGTCCTCGATGGGATTGCATCCGCCCAGGAGCGATCCGCAGGCATAGAGATTTGCCACGGAGGCACCATCGCGACTGGCGCTGAAGTCGTCGTTGGTGACTACGCCATACGACATAAAGGGCTGGGTGCTGTAGATATCGCCGTTTGAGCGCTCGGCAAAGGGAACATTGTCGGTGACGTCGAGATTGAACACCGGCTCAAAGATTTTGTCGAAGTTGGAGATGATGCCGTGGCCGATGAACGAGCCCGAGGCAAGTATGAAATTCTCGGCATAGAGGCGCTCGTCCTCGAGGTTGTCGGTAGTGACATATTCGAGACGTCCATTGGCAAAATTGCCGCCATTGACGTGGTCGCCAAGCATATATGTGCCGCCGAGATGGGTGAAGCAAGCGTGAAGTTTCTTCTGCATTCTCATGCCGGCAACCGAACCGGGAACAGTGGGAATGCAGTAGAGGGGAGCCTTGACGCGCGAGCGCAGGAACTCGAGGTCTGCCTCATCGAGCACCGAGGGGATGAAAGCCGCGCCGGCGTCGCCGAGGTTGTGGTTGATGTCCTCAGAGAGGTCAACAAGAGTCGACTTGTCCATGACACGCGCAATGTTGGGGGCACGCATCTCGGTGGGATTCTTGCGCAGTCTGTCAAACAACTTTGCCGACAGCGTGTGGCTGAAAGTCTCGACACCCATTTCGCCCAGACCCAGGGTGAGGAACTGGGGATAGAAGTCGAGAAAACCGGCGATGTTGAACAGCACGACTTTCTTGTAGGGGAATTTGGCAGGTGACGCAAAGGACAGGAAATCCTTCTGTGTCAGCCATCCGGCCTTGATTTTGCCAAGGGGAGTGAGTGTATAGGTGTTGGCGTCTGCCGAGCCGTTGAGAGCAATCCCGGCATCTTCCATGAGTGGTTTCACTTCGGCGATGAGCTTCGTGATATCCTTGCCAACGCGTGTGTAGGGGTGCGACGCGGGCAGTTTGCCGATGTATTCGAGAGGGTTGGCAATGTGCTCACCCTCGAAAGCGCCGAGGAACTCGAGCGAGCCCGAAGAAAAGTGCAGTGCGCTTTGTCCTGTTGAAATGATGGCTACCTTGCGACCAGCCTTTGCCAGCTTGATGCCGGCGACAAGTCCGCTGAGGCCTCCGCCTATAATGATGGTTTGAAATTTCATAATGCCGTAGAATTTATTGTTTTACCTCAGTGTTGATATCCTTCGCGGCGAGTCCGCACATGTCGCGGTAGATCCACGACATGAACTGCATCTCGACCAGTGTGTCGCCCCATGCCACGGCTTCCATGCCCTTCCAGCGCTCGTTGACAAACGAGGCGAGGTCAGAGAGCGCGTTGGCGGCGCAGCGGTGCTTGTCCTGAGCGCCCGCGGGGTCGTTGGCAAGCATTCCGGCGGCACGGCAGGCGCAGATGCCACCCTGACATGTGCCCATGCCCATGCGGGTGCGGCGGCGCAGGTTGATGAGGTTGTGGACATGGAGCTCGGTCACGGCATATTTCACTTCACCGACCGAAACCTCCTCGCATTCGCAAATGAGGGCGTTGTCCTTGATATTCTCGGAGGGCACATACTTGCTCATCGTTCCATGACGGCCTTGCGAAGCCATCTGGACGGTGCTGAGTTCGATGGTGTGCGAGCGTGTTTTGGATTCAACGGCTTCGGGTTCAGAACCGGGGAGCGGAAGCTCGGCAGTCTGGCATTTGCCCTGGCGGTTGAGTTTCTTCATCACCATGTCGGTAGCCCACTCAGCCATGAGTCGGTAGGTCATGAGCTTGCCGCCGGTGATGGTGATAAATCCTTCGAGGCCGTCGCGCTCGGCATGGTCGAGGCAAACGATGCCACGGCTGATGGAGCGTCCCGAGGGGTCGTCGTCCGAGGCCACCAGCGGGCGAACGCCGGCATAGGCGCGCAAGATGCGGGTGTAAGCGAGACTCGGGGCAAGTTGCTGTCCCTCACGAATCAGTACATCGACTTCTTCGGGGGTGACGTGCATATTGTCAACCTGGTCGTATGGCACGCGGTCTGATGTGGTGCCGATGAGACAGATGGTGTCGCCCGGCACGAGGATGTCGGCGTTGGCGGGCTTGCGGCAACGGTTGATTACCATATTGTTGACACGGTGACCAAAGATGAGGAGGGCGCCCTTGGCAGGGAACATATTGATGTTGACGTCGGCAAGCTTAGCGACCATGTGGCCCCAGATGCCGGCGGCGTTGACCACGACATCGGCTGTGACTTCTGACATCTCGCCGGTCTTGACATCGCGCATTTTCACGCCCTCGATGCGGTTTCCGGTGCGGATGAATCCCACCACTTCGTGATATGTGATGACATCGGCGCCATGCAAGCGGGCGTCGACGACGTTTGCTGTTGTAAGTCTGAAGGGGTCGACCGCACCGTCGGGAACGGTAACGGCGCCTATGAGGTCCTTGTTGACCGAAGGCTCCATACGGCGAGCCAACTCGGGATCGATAGCTTGGGCGTCGATCCCCGCCTTTTGACAGGACTCGATAAAGGTTGCCTGATAGCCGAGGTCGTCACCGGGGAGTGTGACAAACAGACCGCCGGTCTCCTCGACGCAGTGACGCGCGATGCGGCGCAGGATCATGTTCTCCTTGATGCACTCGGTGGCAGACTCGCCGTCGGTGACAGCATATCTGGCGCCGCTGTGCAACAAGCCATGATTGCGTCCGGTAGCTCCAGCGGTGAAATCAAATCTTTCGATGATCAGGACTTTCAGCCCACGCAAAGCGCAGTCACGGGCAGTACCAGCACCCGTAGATCCGCCGCCAATCACTATAACATCATAATGTTTTGCGTTTGCATTCATAAAATGTGTGTTTTTATAATGTGTGAGAGTTTTTTTTGTTTTGATCGCGCTATTGATGCGGCAAAGTGACAAGACTCGACCGAAGACGGAAACTGCGAAAACCGCGAACCGTCAATTTGAAAGTACCAATAATGCGTTATTTGCATAATGCGAAAGCACAAAACTTTCGTTTCGAATGCAAAATTATAAAAGAAAATCACTAAATGCAAATTTTTCACGATATAATTTAAAATTATTTTCAGCTGATATAGTTAAATATAGTTAATACCATATCATTCGAGTGTCATTTCATACGCAAGTATCAGTTCTACAACATCATTTGTCATAGTTTAGCATACCTCTGCAGTTTCATATCACAATACCATGCCAAAAAACAAGGCGCACATTCATTTTTGAAAGCACGCCTGCTATAGCTTATGTCTGGTCCAAAGCCCTATTTCTTCTTGGGCTCGGGGGCAAATTCGTTGGGGAAGCTCAATGGCACCGCGGGGCGCTTGAGAGCACGAATCATGAAGAAGATGCCGATGAGAATGAAGGGGACGCTCAGCCACTGACCCATGTTGAGCGCCATGCCGTCCTCGAATGCCACCTGATTGTTCTTGACAAACTCGATGAGGAAGCGGCAGCTGAACAGGATGGTGAGGAAGGTGCCAAAGATGAGTCCGGGACGACCCTCGGCGTTCTTCTTCCAGTACATCCACATCAACAGTCCGAACAGCGCAAGATAGCACAGGGCCTCGTAGATCTGGGTGGGATGACACGGCATGCCGAAGTGCTCGTGACCGCGCACGAAGATGAATCCCCAGGGGAGGTCGGTGGGGTGGCCGTAGATTTCGGAATTCATGAGATTGCCAAACCTGATCATGGCGCCCACGAGCGCGATGGGGATGACAAGTCGGTCAAATGTCCACAGCGGAGATCGCTTGGTGGTGATGAGCGAAAACAGCAATACGCCCAGGATGATGCCTATCGTACCGCCGTGGCTGGCGAGTCCGCCCTGCCATATATATAATATTGTGATGGGGTCCTGCGAATATTTGTCCCATTCGTAGAAAAAGACATGACCGAGTCGCGCGCCAATGACGGTGCCGGCAACGACCCACAGAAACAGCACTCCGAGCCAGCTCTCCGGTGCGCCCTCGTGTTTGAAAATTTTGGCGACAATATTGTATCCGATCCAGAATCCGATGGCGAACATCAGTCCGTACCACCGCACCTGGACAAACGAGTCGACAAGCAAGGGATTGACATCCCAGACGATGTAGTTTAGCACAATTTTAAATAAAAGTTTAAATAGTGAAAATTAAAGAGGTGTTATGCTAACATAACGCACAGCACCTCTTTTTTATTTTGGATCAGACTTTGTTATTCTTCTTTTGGGCGAAATACTCTCGCGTGGCGCTTCTGACGCGGCCGCTGAGCATGATGAGCGTGAACATCGTGGGGAAAGCCATGAGCGCGTAGAACAGGTCGCACATACCGATGGCTGCCTCAAGGGGCACGATGGCAAACAGCACAAGCGAGGCGATGTAGGCGTAGGTGTACCATCGCGCTTTCTTCTCGCCAAACAGGTAGGTCGCGCAACTCGTGCCATAGTATGAGTAGCTGAACATCGACGACAGCGCAAAGCAGAACACGACAAACATCAGCAGATAGGAGCCGAAGGGCAGCGCGGTGTTGAAAGCCTTCATCGCCACCTCAAGTCCCTTGACGCCCTCGACATTGTTGAAGTCTACAACAAGCAGCAACGCCAGAGCGGTGAGCGTGCACACAAATCCCGAGTCGATGCTGGGGCCGAGCATGGCAATCAGACCTTCGCGGGGAGCCTTTGTGTTGCGCGATGCGCCATGCATGATTGATGCGGTGCCGATACCTGCGTCATTGACCAATGCCGCGCGGCGTGCGCCGATGATGGCGATGCCGGCGAGAGCGCCCCATCCGGCACGCAGGCTGAAAGCTTCGGTAAATATCGACTTGAATACAGCGGGAACGTCGCCCAGGTGTGTGATGATGATATAGAGCACCATCAGGAAGTAGACACCGACCATGAACGGGACAAGAACCGAGGCAACCTTGGCGATGCGAGTCACACCACGCAGCACAACGAGTGCCACGACGATGGCGACAGCGAGACCAAAGAGGAACTTGAAAGCATTGGCGTTTGACAGTCCGGTCACCATTCCCACGCCCGACAGTATCGAGCTCGAGTTGACGGCTTCGGGGGTGGTGAACACCGCCATCACACCTTCGGTGAGCTGGTTGGCGTTCATGATGCAGAGCGTGCCAAACATACCGGCTATGGCAAAGAACTTGGCGAGCGGAATCCATTTGGCGCCCAGACCGTGTTCGATGATATACATCATGCCACCTTTGGGATTGCCCTGTTTGTCAGAGCCCTTGTACATGACAGCCAGAGCGCCTTCGTGATATTTTGTCGCCATGCCGACGAGCGCGCTGACCCACATCCAGAAGATAGCGCCGGGTCCGCCCATGACAAGCGCGATGGCGACGCCGGCAATGTTGCCAAGACCTACCGTGCCGGCAACCGCCGACAGCAGCGCCTGCACCGACGAGATCTGACCGTCGCGATGGTCGGTCTTTTCGCGAAGCACACGAACAGAGTCGGGTAGACGGCGAATCGAAATCGCCCCCGACGACAGAAACAGATACAGGCCACCGCCTATCAACAAGAAAAAGAGAGGGTAGCCGCAGATAAAGTCAGCGACTTGTACGAGATAGTGTCCGAATTGATCGAGCATAAATAGCGTGCACGGCGCCTTGACGCCTGGATTTTTTAGTTACGAGTGATGAGAAAGTTCATTATTTTGACAAAAGCAGCATCCGACATAGCCATCCGCGTCGTTCCGACGCCCCGACTTGCAACACGCCTTGGCATCTCATTCGACACCTCAACCGGCGTTTTCACGGTCACAAGCATCATCAACAACGCCGTGACCATACACTTTTGCAGTCATTTGCCGCTTTGAAGTTGCAAAATTACTGATTTTTACCCTAAGTGCCAAGTTTTTGCCCTATCTTATCAGTTTTTTACATTTTCACTGCGTTCACTGCGTCCCCAGGCGACAGTGATCGGAATCACTGCCGCCACTCGATAGTGACTGTGGATTGGGGAATGGCGAGCTGACTGTTGGCGTCGGGTGTAGCGGGAATGCCGTCGATACGGATGTCGCCGGCTGCAGTGGGTATATCGACAATCGCTGTGGTGCCGGCGGGGACGGTGAGAATAATCTGCATCTTGCCGGCATCTTTTCGCGCCTCGACGCCGATATCGCCCTTGACGGTCGGAACTACCGCCTTGGTATAGGTCAGTCCACTCAGACATGGGGATACCTTGAATCGCGTGTAACCGGGCTCAATGGGCGCAATGCCGCAGACATACTGGGACAGCAGGGTGAGTCCTCCACCGCTCCATGCATGGTTGGTGGTGCCACCGCCATATTCAGCCGAACCGATTTCCCAGCCCTCTAAGAGTGTAGTGTGGTCGGGGTTGTTGACCATGTCGGCAAAGCGCCGCTTCATGCGCTCCATGGCAAATTCGCCCTCGCCCATGATGAACAGTGCCTCGTCGACATATTTCTCGGTGTAGGGGCTGGCGTGCTCTTCGGTGCGGAAGACCTCGAGCAGTGCCGGATAGAGTTCGGCATCTGCCAGTCCGCTCACAACTGCCAATGCCTGGACACGGTCGTCGGTTGCATCCTTGTACGGTGGATGGCGGTATGCCTTGCCGGTCCAGAATACGCGGTTGAATGCCTCCTTCAAGTCGCTCATTTCTTTGGCGATAGAATCGGCTTCCTCGGTTTTGCCCAAAGCTTTTGCCATGTTGAGCATGCCCTTCTGGGCGAGATAATAGAAGCCGTTGTAGAGCACAATCTTGTCAATATTAGAGCCCCAGTCGCCCCAATGCCAGCCGCCATCGCGGTCGGCAATAGTGCCGTCGGGGGCTTTCTTCCAGAGCGACATATAGCGCTTCACACCGGGATAAAGCTCGGCAATGGTCTGCAGGTCACCGGTGTGCATATAGTAGTTCCAAAATCCATAATAACCGATGGATGCCAACATCTGGCCGGGCAATTCTTTGCTCCAGTTGCCCGAAGGCACCGGCGAATATATCGAGCCGTCTGGACGTTGCCATCCGATGAGTTCGTGCATGCCCTTCTTCATCAACAGGTGGCTGCTGGGCGACAGGGCGTAGAATGATTCGCCGGACTCGTTGACCTCGTCGCCCCACCACTGGGCGCGTTCTCGGTCGGGACAGTCCATGTAGTTGTCGCGCATGGTCACATACAAGGTGCGCAGAGCCTTTTGCCACAGGCGATTGTAGAAGTTGTCGTTACACTCAAACGACCCGGCAAACTCGGTGTCATAGCCCGTCTCGCGGTACTGCACCTTCTTGACCTTCACGTTCTTGGGGATGATATACCAGATATTCTCACCATTCATCCAGCCCTTGTTTTCATAGTGCTGACTTCCCTTGCGCGTGACATACTCGGCGCGCACATTGGGTTCGCTGCCGCCCATGTAGTTGTCGGTCATGATGCCGATGACGCTTCCCGCAGGAGCTTCGAGGTCAATGGCTGGCATCATCTGTCCGTTGTATGGCAAGTGTGCCACCAGGGTGTCGCATTCAGTGCCCTTTCTGACAGAAACCGAAACATAGTCGCTCAATCCGTAGTCCTTCCACATGGGTATCACGCGCGGATGCAGAGCGCCCCACGGCCCGTCGCCCTCGACACCGCGGCAAACCACTGACGGCCAAGCCTGCAAGCGAGACTCCCAACCTTGAATATCCTTGCGCGCATCAAACCCGATGTTGCTCTCCGACAAACGATAGTTGGGTCGCGTGCCATCGGGAATGTAATATGCCGGATGAATCGTTCCCGACCACTGCCCGTCGGTTTGCAATGCCGGAACTTCGGGGCAACCAATCAAAAACGCCGCCTTGCCCGATGGATTGTATGAAAAACCTTTTTTGCCATAGTACCACACCATCGCCGAGACAAGGTTTTTGCCCTTCTTGAGATATGGCGCCAGATCTATCTGGTCTACGTATGAGTCTTTGGGATTGGGTCCGCGCTTCACGCCGCCTTCGAGCACCACCGGCTTGCCATTGATCCATAACCAATACTTGCTGTCGGCAGCGATTCGCGCCACCGCGCTTGTGGGCTTGTGGTCGAGTTTGAACTCGCGCTGCAGACACATCCATGTGGATACAGTATCGGTGTTGCCCTGAGGAGCAATCCATTGCGCGCTTTGCGTTTCTACAGATTCAATCCCGGCGTTTGCCACGAGAAATGATGAAAGGAGCATGGCAGCCGCCGCTCCGAGATGATTGATTCGCATGATATTCCAGTGTGTTTACCTTATGTATAGTCAAGTTGGGCAGAAGCCGCGCCACAATCGCTAATCTCGCCAACAAACGCCATTTAGCTACCGCGAGTCTACCGGTTGCCTCACAAGCTCTGCGCCACCATCGCAAAGATAAAACTTTTTTCGCAACCTTTCTACCCCATTAACCAATTTTGAACATAAAATCTGCCCTCATCCAACTGCCGGAAGGGGTGGCAAAGTGGGGAGGGACGAAAACCAATTGAGTTGATAGTTGGTTATAGTTATAAAGAATTATTAATATACAAATTCAACTATTGATTCACTGAAAATGAGAGCACGATTTAGACTCCTGATTGCATTGGCGTCGGTCTCGATGGCTGTCTGTGCCATGGCGGCCGCTCCCGACAATATGCCTGCCGTGAATATGCCCGACTCGTGGGCGCTGCCTCAAAGTGTGGGTAGCGGCGCATACGACGGTTGCCAGTGGTGGCGCATGTTTGACGACCAACTGCTTGACTCACTGATTGCCGTGGGTCTGCAAAACAACTACAACGCCATGGTGGCGGCGCGCAATATCAAGCTCGCCGAGAACACGCTCAAGGCTACTTATGCCAACTATTACCCTAACATCGGTCTGAACGCCGGTTGGACCAAGTCGCGTACTTCGGGCATGACGGGATCGACTCCCGGCAATGCCTACAACGAGTCTTACTGGACCGGCAATGTGAGCATGAGCTGGGAGATTGACGTCTTCGGACGCATTGCCAGCCAGTCCAAAGCCAACAAGGCAGCGGTCAATGTGAGCCGTGCCACCTACGACGGTGTGATGACTTCGCTTGCTGCCAACATAGCCACCGACTACTTCCAGCTGCGCGTGTTGCAGGCAGAACGTGATGTCGCCAACGAGCACTCGCGCAGCCAGCTCGCCGTGCTCAATATCACCAAGGCGCGCTATGAGGCATCAATTGCCTCCAAGCTCGATGTCACTCAAGCCGAGGAGGTCTACTATTCGACTATCGCTTCGATTCCAACACTCCAGAGCTCAATCGACGGCATCATAAACTCGCTCGCCATACTCATCGGCGACCCGTCGAGTCAGCTCGTCGAGCAACTCGCCGTGTCGCGTCCCCTACCCGACTACAACCACATCATCAATGCCGGCGTGCCCGCCGACCTGTTGCGCAACCGCCCCGACATCATCGAGGCTGAGAAGCAGATTGATGTCTGCGCCGCCAACCTCGGTGTTGCCAAGAAAGACTATCTGCCGTCTCTATCGCTCTCGGGATCGATAGGCACCGTCGCCCACAACGCCAAAGACCTCTTCAAGAAGCAGTCGCTGGGCTACACCATTGCCCCCACCCTCTCATGGACAATCTTTGACGGTCTCACCCGCAAATACAATGTGTCGGCGGCAAAGATGGACATGGAGAACGCCATCGACAACTACAACTACACGGTGCTCGCCGCATACGAAGAGACTCAAAGTGCCATGTCTTCCTACTTCTACACGCTCCAATACATCGCCAACCTGCAAGACGTGGTCAATGCCTCGCGTGAGTCCGAGAGGCTATCGCTTGACAAATACAAGGGCGGTCTCGCCGCGTTCATCAATGTCGCCGACGCCCAGATTTCCTATCTCGAGAACCGCAACGCTCTCATCGTCGCCCAAGGCAAGGCGCTGTCTGCCCTCGTCACACTCCAGAAAGCTCTCGGCGGCAGCTGGCAATGCGATACCGCCAACTGATTGCATCACAATATCATCGCGCAAATAATCAAAAACACATACAGGACTATGAATTCCACAATGTTCAAATTGTCGGCCGTGGTTGCCATTGCTGCCGTCGGCCTCACATCTTGCCACAAAAAAGAGGCTTCGGCGGATGACATGAGTCAATCTGCACCGATAGACGTGGCGCGAGTGGTCACCGACTCGGTCACCGTCTACAAAACCTATCCGGGCTATCTCATCGCCTCCAAGGAGGTGGATCTCGTGGCGCGTGTCAACGGCTATCTCACCTCCGACCCCTATGCGCCCGGTTCGGAAGTCAAGGCGGGCGCAGTGCTCTTCACAATAGAGTCAAAGCAATATGCCGACGCCGTCAACCAGGCAAAAGCCCAACTCGAAACCGCCAAGTCGGAATATGAATACAACTCGCGCAACTACCAGGCAATGCAGAAGGCATACCAGAGTGACGCCGTCAGCCAGATGGAAGTGCTGCAGGCCAAGAGCTCGATGGAGACATCGGCGGCAGCCGTCAAGAGCGCTCAGGCAGCGTTGACCACCGCCGAGACGACGCTGGGCTACTGCACGGTGCGCGCCCCGTTTGACGGGCATGTGTCGGTGTCGCCATACTCGGTCGGCGCCTACCTCAATGGCGCGGCTTCGCCCGTTACCCTCGCCACCATATACCACGACAGCGAGCTCAAAGCCAACTTCTCGATTGATGCCGACCAGTACCACAAACTCATGGCCAACGACTCTCATGCGCTCAACATCGACATGACCCGGATGCCCATCCAGTTCTCCGACCAGCTCACCCACGACTACACCGCCGACTTCCACTTCTTCGCCCCCAACGTCAATAAGTCGACAGGAACGGTTGAGGTCAGCGCCTATGTCAAGAACCCCTACAACGAGCTCAAGAGCGGAATGTTTGTCTCGGTAGACCTCCCCGACGAAGTCCTCAACAACGCCATGCTTGTCAAGGACGCATCGATCGGCACCGACCAGCTCGGCAAATATGTCTATGTCGTCAACGACTCCAACAAGATTGTCTACACCCCCATCAAAGTGGGTTCGCTCATCAACGACACCCTGCGCGTCGTCACCTCGGGACTCACCCCCAATGACCGCTATGTCACCAAGGCCCTGCTCAAGGTGCGCAACGGCATGAAAATCAACCCCCGCATGACCAATTGAGAAGCGGTCGGTAAAACGTCATTCATCTAAACCGACATCGACATGTTTTCGCGATTTTTCATAAACAGGCCCATATTCGCCACAGTATTGGCCATACTCATGATACTGATAGGCTTGGTGACCATCAAGTCGCTGCCTGTGGCACAATTTCCCGACATCACGCCTCCGACGGTTATGGTCAGCACCTCCTATCCCGGTGCCGACGCCAAGACCGTCGCCGAGACCGTGGGCGCCCCCATCGAGGAGCAGGTCAACGGCACCGAGGGCATGATGTACATGAGCTCGACATCGAGCTCCGACGGTTCCTACAACCTGACCATCACCTTCGAGAACGGCACCGACATCGACGAGGCTGCCGTCAAGGTGCAGAACAAGATTGCCATGGCAGACGCCATGCTACCCTCCTCGGTCAAGCAACAAGGCATCTCCGTGGCGACAAAGTCGTCAAACATCGTGCTGTTCATCGCCCTCCAGGCAGACGATTCAAAACGATATGACGCACTCTACCTCACCAACTACGCCCAGCTCAACATCGTCAACGACCTCGCCCGACTCAAGGGCGTGGGCGGCGTCTCGGCATTCGGTGCCGGCGAATACAGCATGCGCGTGTGGCTCGACCCTGCCAAGATGCAGGTGCGCGGCCTCACCCCCGCCGACGTCACGGCAATGATCCAGAGCCAGAACATGGCAGTGTCTGCCGGCAGCGTGGGCGCTCCACCCACCGATGGCAACGAGCAATTTGAGTTCACCCTCACCTCCAACGGCCGTCTGTCGACCCCCGAGGAGTTTGAAAACATCATCCTCAAGACCGACTCCAAGGGTGGCATCTTGCGTCTGGGCGATATCGCCCGCGTGGATCTGGGCAGCCAGAGCTACAGCCAGTCGTCGCACGTCTCGGGCAAGGAAGCCGGACTGATTGCCGTCAACCAGCTGCCCGGCGCCAACGCCCTCGATGTGGCGCACCGCGTCGAAGACCGCATGCAGGAACTTGCCAAATACTTCCCCGACGGTGTTCACTACAAGGTCGTCATGGACACCACCAAGTTTGTCGACGCCTCAATCGAGGAGGTTCTCGTGACATTCGTCGAGACCACCCTCATCGTGATGATTGTCATCCTCATCTTCTTGCAGAACGCACGCGCCACCGTCATCCCCATGCTCACCATACCCGTCTCGCTGATAGCGACATTCGCGGTGATGAAGCTCCTGGGATTCAGCATCAACACGCTGACGCTGTTTGGCCTCGTGCTCGCCATCGCGATTGTCGTCGACGATGCCATTGTGGTGGTGGAGGACTGCGCGCGACTTGTCGACTCGGGGACGCTGAGTCCCAAGGAGGCGGCACTCAAGGCCATGGAGGAACTCCAGGGGCCTGTGGTCGGCGAAGTCCTCGTGCTGCTGTCGGTATTCATCCCCACGGCATTCATCTCTGGCATCACCGGCGAGCTATACAAACAATTCGCGCTCACCATCGCCGTCTCCACAGCCTTCTCGGGCTTCAACGCCCTCACCTTCACGCCGGCGATGTGCGCCTTGTTCCTCAGACCGCGACATCAGAGCAACTTCTTCATCTACCGCTGGTTCAACGTCTTCTATGGCAAATTTGCCAACGGCTACAACAAGCTCGTCGCCAAGATGCTGCGCAATCCGTTGGTGTCACTGTTGATTTTCATCGCAATCATCGGCGTCGCCTTCTGGGGCTTCACCAAGTGGCCGACCAGCTACGTTCCCGAGGAGGACATGGGCTACTACATGACATCTGTGCAGTTGCCCGCGGGCGCCTCGCTGCAACGCACCGACAGCGTGCTGCAACGCATATCGTCCGAGGTCGAAAAGTTCCCCGAAGTGGAGAACGTCGTAGCCGTGGCTGGAACATCGTTCATGGGCGGCGGCAACGGCGGCAACGTTGGTTCGATGTTTGTCGTGCTCAAGCCGTGGAAGGATCGCAAGGGCAAGGGACATGACGTGCAGTCGGTGATAGACCGCACATACGCAGTCACCGCGCCAATCCAGGAAGCGGTCGTCTACTCCATCAATCCGCCCGCCATCCCCGGTCTTGGCATGACCTCGGGTCTCGAGATGCAGTTGCTCGACATCAACGACTATGGCTCGGCAGAGATGGACAAGGCAGTCTCGGCAGTGGTCGAGGCAGCGTCAAAGGACCCGCGCTTCGCGTCGGTGATGTCGCTCACCCAGACCGAGGTACCGCAATTCAATCTCAAGATCGACCGCGACAAGGTCAAACTCATGGGCTTGACACTCAACGATGTCTACTCTGCCATCTCGTCGTTCATGGGCGGCACCTACGTCAACAACTTCATCAAGTTTGACCGCAACTACGAGGTCAATGTCAGTGCCATGGGCAACGCCCGCGCCAACGTCGACGACATCTACAACCTCACCGTGCGCAACGCCAATGGCGACATGGTTCCCGTGGGGGCATTCGCCACAGTCGAGCAAGTGATGGGCGCGCCAACAGTCAGCCGCTACAACATGTACCGCACATCGACCGTCACCGCCACTCCCGCCCACGGCGTCTCGTCGAGCGAGGGCATCAAGGCACTTGAGGAGGTCGTCGGCAACACCCTGGGCACCAATTACTCATACGCGTGGACCGGCGAGGCATACCAGGAGACCGAGGCGACGACCACCATCTCGGTGGTGCTCATCTTTGCCCTTGTCATCACCTTCCTCGTGCTCGCCGCGCAATATGAGTCGTGGACCGACCCGCTGGCAGTCATCATCACCACGCCAACAGCCATCCTCGGCACCGTGCTGGGCTGCATGTTCATGAGCCAGAGCATCAGCATATACACCCAGATCGGCATCATCCTGCTGCTGGGCATGGCGGCGAAGAACGCCATCCTCATCGTCGAATACGCCATGGACTACCGCAAGGCAGGCGAGCCCATCCGCAAGGCAGCGCAAGACGCCGGCAGTGTGCGCCTGCGCCCGATCCTGATGACCGCCCTGGCATTTGTGTTCGGTGTCATGCCTATGCTGTTCGCCACCGGCGCCGGCGCCGCCAGCCGTCTCTCGCTGGGCACTGCCGTGGTATTCGGCATGGCTGTCAACGCCATAGTGGGCACGCTGTTTGTCCCCAACTTCTGGGAACTGTTGCAGACATTCCGCGAGAAGTATCTGTCAAAGGTCTTTGCCGACTCGACAAAACCGGCTCAGGCACAGCCCGCCGACAATCCGCCACAGGACAATAATATATAAAATTCGGCAATTAACCTAAATCGTCTTTCAGCTCCGATAGTCATGATTTTCACTATCGGGGCTTTTTTCGTACCTTTGCACCTTAGAAATTCTATAAGTCACACACAACCTCAACACCAACTCATTTTCCCACCTATGGTTTCAGTAGATGGATTGACCGTCGAATTTGGCGGCACAACTCTTTTCAAGGACGTATCGTTTGTCATCAACCCCAAGGATCGCATCGCCCTCATGGGCAAGAACGGCGCGGGCAAGAGCACGTTGCTCAAGATTCTCGCCGGCACTCGCCAACCCACCCGCGGCTCGGTGACTGTGCCCAAGGATTGCACGGTGTGCTACCTGCCCCAGCACCTCATGGTCGAGGACGGCCGCACGGTCTTCGAGGAGGCATCGCAGGCATTCGCCCACCTCAAGGCGTTGGAGGCGGAGATCGACGCCATGAACAACGAGCTGGCGACTCGCACCGACTACGAGAGCGACAGCTACATGGCGCTCATCGAGAAGGTCGCCACGGTCAGCGAGAAGTTCTATGCCATCGACATGACCCACTTTGAGGAGGACGTCGAGAAGGCGTTGCTCGGTCTCGGATTTTCGCGCGAGGACTTCAATCGTCCCACCTCAGAATTTTCAGGCGGCTGGCGCATGCGCATCGAGTTGGCAAAACTGCTGTTGCAAAATCCCGACGTGCTGTTGCTCGACGAGCCCACCAACCACCTCGACATCGAGTCTATCGGCTGGCTCGAGGACTTCATCATCAACAGTCCCATGGCAGTGGTGGTCATCAGCCACGACCGCAAATTCATCGACACCATAACCACACGCACCATCGAGGTGACGCTGGGTCGCATATACGACTACAAGGCAAAGTACAGCCACTATCTGGAGCTGCGACGCGAACGCCGCGAGCAACAGCAGAAACAGTTTGACGACCAGCAGAAGCAGATTGCCGAGGCAAAGGAATTCATCGAGCGCTTCAAGGGCACCTATTCCAAGACCTACCAGGTGCAGAGCAAGGTCAAGTGGCTTGAGAAACTCGAGATTGTCGAGGTCGACGAGGAGGACACATCGGCATTGCGCCTCAAGTTCCCGCCGTCGCCCCGCAGCGGCAACTACCCCATTATCGCCGAGGGCGTGGGCAAGAGCTACGACGGGCACACTGTCTTCAGCAATGCCACGTTCACCATCGAGCGCGGCGACAAGGTGGCGTTCGTGGGCAAGAACGGCGAGGGAAAATCGACGACGGTCAAGGCAATCATGAACGAAATCACCCACGACGGCGACCTCAAGCTCGGTCACTACGTGCAGATCGGATACTTCGCCCAAAACAGCGCATCTCTGCTCGACGAAAATCTCACGGTGTTCCAGACCATAGACGACATCGCAGTGGGCGACGTGCGCCTCAAGATTCGCGACCTGCTGGGCGCATTCATGTTTGGCGGCGAGGAAAACCAGAAGAAGGTCAAGGTGCTGTCGGGCGGCGAACGCGTGCGCCTCTGCATGGTCAAGCTGCTGCTCGAGCCGGTCAACCTGCTCATCCTCGACGAACCCACCAACCACCTCGACCTCAAGACCAAGGATATCCTCAAACAAGCACTCCGCGACTTTGACGGCACTCTCATCGTTGTGAGCCACGACCGCGACTTCCTCGACGGACTGGTCGGCAAGGTATATGAATTCGGCGGCGGAAAGGTGCGCGAACACCTCTGCGGCATCTACGAATTCCTCGAAAACAAGAAGATGGATTCGCTCCGCGAGCTCGAGAAATCAAAATGACATGTTTGACAAACCAATTATTTTGATTAACTTAGCGGTCTGAATATCAACAATAACATCCCAAGTTATGAAAATTTCAAAGATTCTGACTCTCAGCGCCATCGCCGCCATCTCGACTCTCTCGGCAGCGGCAGGCAACTACAAAATCACTGTTCCCCTCACCGACAACGAGGTGGGCGCCATGATCTATCTTGTCAACTACGACACCGGTCTCAATGTCGACAGCCTCTTGCTCGACCAACCCTCAGCCGTGTTCACCGGTGACGTCGCCGAGCCATTTGCCGCGCGACTCATGCTCGACGGCAAACGCAGCGGTCTGTTCTTTGTCGAATCGGGCGAAATCACTGTCGACCCCGCCGCCGGCTCTGCCAAAGGTTCGGCTCTCAACGAGAAATACAACGAGATGTCTGCTCAGTTCCAGGCGCTCATGAACAAATATCGCGCTGCGGCGACCGACTCAGACCGCCTCACAGTGGAGAACGAGTACAACGACCTCGCCAACAAGTTCATGACCGAGAACATCGACAACCCAATCGGCTACACCATGTTCCTCCAGCAGGCCTATGAAATGTCACCTGCCGAAGTTGTGGCTCTGGTCGACAAATATCCCTCGCTCAAAAAATACGCCCGTGTCAACCGACTTCTCAAATCCAACGAGATGAAGGCAGCCACACAGCCTGGCAACAAGTTCACCGACTTTGAAATCGAATACAATGGCGAGAAACATCGTCTGAGCGACGTCGTTGGCAAGGGCGACTATGTGCTCGTCGACTTCTGGGCAAGCTGGTGCGGTCCCTGCATCCGCCAGACCGCGGTGCTCAAGGACATCTACAAGGAATACAAGGACAAGGGACTCAAGGTGCTCGGCGTAGCTGTCTGGGACAAACCCGAAGACACATTCAAAGCCATCAAGCAGCACGAACTGCCCTGGGAGGCATGGGTCAACGGCGGCAACATCCCCACCGACGCCTATGGCATTTCAGGCATTCCCTGCATCATCCTCTTTGGCCCCGACGGAACAATCCTCTCGCGCGACAAGCAGGACGACGCCCTCCGCGCCGACGTGCGCGAGGCGATGAACGCCAAGTGACAACAATCAGACAAGTATCAAATAAAAAAAACTCGTGTGAGCGTTTCGCACGAGTTTTTTATTTCTTTTCAAATCTCGCGGCAATCTGATTGACTACCGGAGGCATCGTTAGGGCGGCAACCGCTATTCCAAGCATGTCTGCGCCAAAGTCCAAGGTATCTCCGGTGCGCGTGGTCGTCAGGTAGGCCTGCATCACCTCGTCAAGAACTCCATACGCTATCACAAGCATACCAATCAGAAACACAACCATCGGCGTCAAGCGTCCGGGACCCGCCACACGGCGGTAGTCGAACATCATCACCGAGGTCAAGCCTCCAAACATCAGGAAATGGATGATTTTGTCGCATCCCTCGAACAGCAACGGCTCATAGACATTGTCAAATGGCTTGGACGACAATGTGACATAAAGGATGAATGCCACACACAACGCTGAGGGCCACCACCGCAATAAGAATTTTCGGATCCTTCGCATAAAAATCATGTACAGTTAGTATAGTATTCCGGGCGCAAAATTACAAAAATTTCTTTTATTCGCAACTCTTGTTGAAACACAATTGTTAATTCCAAATAAAAGCCGTACCTTTGACACACCAAAAGAGACTACAAACTTTTATTCAGTACAAAAATAAACCACGCTATTAAAAGATGAAAACCAAATTTTTGACTCTCTCAGTAGCCCTTGGCGCTGTCGCCTCGTGCATGGCTCTGGGTTCGGCGACCGGTAGCGATGGCCGCGGACACATGGCGTTCTGCACCCCCGAAGGCAAAGATACAGCCGCCGTTGACACCACCGGTTTCAACTTCAAAGACATCAAAACCATCAAGACTACATCGGTCAAGGACCAGAACAAATCGGGAACATGCTGGTGCTTCGCCGGAACATCGTTCTTCGAGGACGAAATCATGCGCCTCGGCGGCGACTCTCTCGACCTCAGCGAGATGTTCACCGTGCGCCATTGCTATGACGAGAAAGGCGAAAAATATGTACGCTACTACGGACAGACCAACTTTGGCCCCGGCGGCTCGTTGCTCGATGTGCCATACGTATGGGAAAAATATGGAGCAATGCCCGAATCGGCATACACCGGACTCGAATACGGCGAGGAAAAGCATGTGCATGGCGAACTCGACGGCATCCTCGAGAGCATGCTCAACGTCGTCAAGTCAAAACCCAACAAGAAAATCTCGACCGCATGGCAACGCGCCTACGACGGTGTTCTCGATGCATACCTCGGTCCGCTGCCCCAGACATTCCAATACAAAGGCAAAACATACACCCCCAAGAGCTTTGCCGCAACTCTCCCCATCAAACCCGAGAACTACATCGCCCTGTCGTCGTTCTCACACCACCCCTTCTATCAGAATTTCATCCTCGAGGTGCCCGACAACTGGCTCAACGGTCAGTACATGAACCTGCCCCTCGACGAGCTCAAGAAGGCGGTTGACAACGCCCTCGAGAACGGATATCCCGTGGCTTGGGCTGCCGACGTCAGCGAAGGCGGTTTCAAGTGGAAAGAAGGCGTTGCAGTGATGCCTGTCGACAAGGACGAAAAGTCGATGGAAGGCACCGAACTCGCCAAGTGGGTGAAACTCTCGGACAAGGAACGCGCGGACGCAAAATATGAGTTCTCCGGTCCTGTCGAAGAAATCACCGTCACTCAGGAATCGCGCCAGCAGATGTTTGACAACCAGGAGACCACCGACGACCACGGCATGGAAATCGTGGGCATCGCCATCGACCGCCTCGGCAACAAATACTACAAGGTCAAGAACTCTTGGGACACAAACCAGATCTATGGCGGATTCATCTATGTCAGCGAGCCCTTCTTCCTCGCCAAGACAATGGGCGTCTACGTCAACCGCGACGCGCTGCCCAAGGACATCGCCAAGAAAATCGCCAAGAAATAATCACGCGACATCAACACAATCCACGGTGAGGAGCGCCCAATGCCCACACCGTGGATTTTTTCAACCTCAGCAAGCAATGAAACGCATAGGCATCATCTCGGACACACACTCGTGCCAGGATCCGCGATTCGCGCTCCACTTCAAGGACTGCGACGAGATCTGGCACGCGGGCGACATCGGCGACATCGACACGCTCAAATACTTCATGGACATGGGCCCCGAGTTGCGCGCCGTGTGCGGCAACATCGACCCCACAAACGTGCGCCGCTACTGCCCCGAACTGCTTGAGTTCAAGGTCGAGGGCGTCAGCGTCGTCATGACACACATCGGCGGATACCCCGGCAAATACGCCCCGGGGATGCGCAAGCTGCTCATGGAAAAGAAGCCAACGGTGATGGTCGCCGGACACAGCCACATTCTCAAGGTGATGTTCGACCCGCAGCTCAATGTGCTGCACATCAATCCCGGAGCCGCCGGTACACACGGCTGGCAACGCGAACGCACGCTCATACGCCTCACCGTCGACCTCGACACAGTGCGCGACCTTGAGGTCATCGAACTCGGCAAGGAAATAATCTGAATATACACACTTTTTTTCATCCACATAGAGTTATGTCACATATCAATACATCAACACTGCGCGCCGCCATCGCCGCCCTGGGATTGCTCGCTATCATGGCGTCGTGCAAGACCACCGAAAAGAACTACCGCGAGGCATACGACCGCACTGTCGCCGCCCCCGCCGACTCGACACGCCTCGACTTCGAAGACACCATCTATGGCGCGCAACGACGCTCAATCCGCGAGGTCGCCATGCGCTCGGGCGAAGACACTGTGATGACCAAGGTGCAACGCGTCGCCATGACCGTCGAATCGGTGCAGGGTCGCGAAATCGTCATGTCGCGCTACAACGTCGTCGTCGGCGAGTTCAAACAGGAATTCAATGCCTGCTCGATGTGCGAGCGCCTCGTCAACTTGGGCTATCCGTCGGCATTCGTCGTCAACAACGTCGAGCCCTACTACTATGTGGTCATCGGCACCTGCGACAAACTCGCCGACGCTGTCGCCCTCTGCAAGCAAGTCTCCCAGAAACCGCCCTTCGCCCTCAAGCAAGGTCTCCCCTACATCCTCCAGGCAGCACAGCTACTGTGAGCCACGCGGGGATTCACCTTACCCAATCATTTGTCGCTCGCGCCAGTTTCGCGCCCCATATTGACAGCGATGTCACAAACGATGGACAGGCATGATTCGCCTGTCATCGTTTTTTTATGGATATACTCGTCATATCGTTTGAAACCGCCACAATTTTATTCAAAAAAATTTTGAGGAAATTTTCGGTCAAAACACTGCCTCAATTGTAAATATATGTTACTATCAATATGTTTTGACAATTATAAGGTTAATTAACCTTAATACAAGTAATTTTATTACCCAAAACACTTGACAAATAAAAATAAATCACTACCTTTGTATCAGTTTTTCATGGTATTAGATTTAAGGTAAGAAGATTATTCGTCGTGATGACGGATAATTTTTTTTATTTCACAATGTTGGCAAGGTCAATACGCCTATGTTACCATAGCCGTTAGACCACAGGAAACGCGTCAAAGAGGCTTTCATGGACACCTCTTTGACGCGCTGATGTTTCTCCCCCACCCCAATTCCCTTGAAAAAAGTGTAACAAGCAACAATAATTCCCTTGAAATAGTGTATCATTATCACTGGTCATTATTCCGCTATATGTTAATTCGTGTTAAAAATTTGGATTTACGGATGTTAGTGTTGTATATTTGCAGTGTCTTATTCAACTAAGACACCAAAACAACTATACAACACGTTTTTTCTAACCCTCAAAAAAAACTACTATCATGCTTGAAATCCAAAACGTAAGCTTCCACTACTCAGGTGGCAAGGACGTCCTAAGCAACATCAGCATCAAGCTCGAACGCGGCGGCATATGCGGTCTGCTCGGCCTCAATGGCTCGGGCAAGTCGACAATGCTGTATCTCATCGCCGGACTGCTAAAACCGATAAGCGGACAAATCTTGCTCGATGGCGTGAACATAACGCCTCGCACACCAGAAACTCTCTCCAAGATTTTCATCGTGCCAGAAGAATACGATCTGCCCAACACTTCCCTCAAACGATACATCAACGTGCTACGTCCACTCTACCCACGTTTCAGCGACGAAATCCTGCATCGATGCCTCGAATGCTTTGACATGGCTTCGATTGACAGCCTGTCGGGACTGTCGATGGGGCAGAAGAAAAAGGTCTACATCTGCATCGCACTCGCCACAAACACCGAGCTGTTGTTGCTCGACGAACCGTCAAACGGCCTCGACATCCCATCCAAGTCGCAGTTCCGCCGTGTGCTTGCCGCCGGCATGACCGAGGACAAGACAGTCATCATCTCGACCCATCAGGTGCACGACGTCGAACTGCTCCTCGACCATGTGACAATGATCGACTGCAACAACGTGCTCATCAACGAGTCGATGGCAGCGCTGTCCGACATCCTCAGATTTGGAGAAGCATCTGTAGCTCCCCAACACGCCATCTATGCAGAGCAATCACTGCACGGAGTGCGATTCATCGCTCCTCGCGACACAGACTTTGAAGAGACCGCCGTCGACCTCGAACTGCTCTTCAACGCCGCGATTGCCAATCGCCAAGCCCTCAACACAATACTTAACTCCAACAAAAACGTCAATGCCCTATGAAAACTTTCGAACTTTCACGCTTGACAAATTACGCCAAATACGACCTGGCGGTCAATGGCAAGCGATACCGCAACTTCGCGCTGATGTTTCTCTTGATTAATGCCGCAGCATTGTTGTTCATCATATTGAGCAAAAAAAGAGACGCCGAAATAGATCTGGAATTCTCCAGTTACATAACGTATGCAACGGCATGGGTTAATTTCATTACAGCCATATCACCATTATTCATCATTATCTCCGCATCTTTAATCAATATTCCCCTTCTCGACAAGCTGAAACGCATACACGCTCTCATGACTCCGGCATCGTCGTTGGAGAAGTTCGTGTGGCACGCTGGGCTATGCTTCTTCGGCGCCATCGCCACAGTGCTCGCCAGCGTTATTCTATGCGAGGTCCTCAACCTCATATTAGTCCCGCTATTATTGGGATTCGGCAAATTGGAGTCGCTCACTGCCAAATTTTTCGTGGCGATTTACGACTCTTTCCGATATATCAATAATTTAAACGACTTGCAAACAGCTATTATGGACCTCAGTATCCCCTTGGTGTCATATTCGTTCATCACCATGGTGTGCACATATCGCTGGCGCAATGGCTTATTGTGGTCGCTTTTGCTGATGTTTGCCATCGGATTTATTGTCTCAACTGCGCTCACAGCCTTGACTATGAACGATGCTTTCGAACAATTCTTCTCAAGCCTGTTTGTCGGCCAAAATCAAATCGTCGCCGGCTGGTTCTTTATCGCTGCGATGTGGATTGCCATTCTCGCGATGTGGTACCTCGCCTACCGTCATTTCTCTAACATAAGTCTCGTCAACAAGCTTAACAAACGCTGAAGCCTATGGATTTTCAAGATAGCAAAGCAATATATTTGCAAATCGCCGACCGCATCTGCGAAAACATCATGACCGGAGTCTATCGTGATGACGAACGCATACCCTCGGTGCGCGAATGTGCTGTCGACCTGCAAGTCAACCCCAACACGGCACAGCGAGCCTACGAACAGCTGCAACAGTCTGAACTGATATACCTCAAGCGCGGCATGGGCTACTATGTCTCACCGGGCGCCGGAGCGCGCATCATTGAGCGACGACGCGGCGAATTCTTCAACGACACCCTACCCGAGCTTCTCCAGGAGATGCGTCGTCTGTCGGTTACGCCCAAGGAGGTCGCCGAGCATCTCGAGGCGCTCGACAAGGAATAGCCATATCCTAAACTTTCAAACAATTACATACTACAATGAAAAGATTTATCTTAGCAATTTCCATGATCATGGCGTTTATGGCAAGCGCCAATGCACAAGACAATGCCAAAGCCAGAAACTTTGAGCTGTCGGTCGCCGAATCCTATGACATGTCGGGCATTATGCCCAACAGCCTTGTCAGCGAGTTGGCGTTCAATTACAAGTTCAATTCTATTGGCGCTGTCGGTCTCTCGGGTCTGTATTCGACAGACAGCGATGACTCGACATGGGGCGTAATGGCAAACTTGGCGGTGCGTCCGCAACTTGGCGAGAAGTTCTGCTTCATTCCATCCGTTGGACTTGGTATCATGAGAGGAAAGTTCAATGGCTCCGATGCCAAGACACGCGCCGCCGGGTCGATTAGCGTCGAGGCTCGCTACAATGTGACAAACGATTTCTTCTGCGGCATCAAGCTCAACGCCCTCTCTGCCGGCACCAAAAGCAATTACAGCACTATGCTCCTCGGTGTGACACTGGGCATAGCGTTCTGAAGCAGTATCCTCTGCCAACATAGCAATAAGCTTTCCATACATAGACAAGGAAAAACCTCCTTCCGCCGCAGGATTGGCGAGAGGAGGTTTTCTTGTGCTCAATCATGACGCGGCGCGTCACTGTTTGGTGAAAGTGAAGTCGGTGTCACCCATCTCGAGGGTCATGGTGTTGCCGACGATCTTCACGTCGTCAAATTTCTTCATCTTGCCGACCTTTTGCGCAACTGCGTTGCTGAAGTTCTGGTCGATGTTGGGGGTGAGCTGAGTCTTCAGCGAGTCGAGGGCAGCGACGGGCTCGTCGGTGAGCACGCTGTATGCGAGGACTATGCTCGAAGGGTCTACGGTTGCTGTGACCGACGTGGGCTCTACGACGACATTGATTTCGTCGTCTTCGTCAGCAGTCCACATGCCTTTGGCTGTGACGTTGACGGTAGCGGTGGCTTGGAACGGAACCTTGACGGTGGCGGCAAACACGGGCTGGGTAACAGAATAAACGCCACTGTAGGTGAACGAACCGCCATTGGTCGACTTGTCCTTAACAAATGCCAGCGTCGGCGTGACTGTCATTTGGCCAAAGGGAGCACCGGGAGCACCGGGTCCTCCAGCGACACAAGGTTGCCCCGGCTGTCCGGGTTGCTGACCCGGAGCAGGACCTTCGGGACCGCCCGGCTGTCCGCCCTTTTCACCCTTGCACGGTTTGTCGCCCTTCTCGCCTTTGCATGGTTTGTCGGGTTTGTTGCAATCCTTCTTGTCTTTGCCGGGACCGCTTTTGGCGAGGGTGACGGTATTGCCAACCCATGTCCCTTCTACCGAATTGGCGAACTTTGACGATTCGCCGCATGCCGTCATTCCCAATGTGAGAAGGGCAGCCACTCCAATGATAAATCTTGTGTTCATAAGTGTGATATTTGAAAAAGTAAATACTCCTATCACTTATAACAATATTATAGTCAAAGAGTTCGCAAAAAAAATTCCATGCCAACGCTTTGGTGGCATGGAACTTTCTTATGCGGTTAGCGGTAATTGGCTTATTGCGCGAGGAGTATTGCCGATGTTTCGGCTGCGAGTTTGCCGGAGAGTTTGCCCTTGGCAGACTTGAACACAGCGCCGCTGACAGCGTCGGTGTAGGTGCCGGCGGGCAGAGATGTGGCGATGTTGATCTTCTGGTCTTTGGTCGAGAGGTTGACAATGGCGATGCCTTTCTCGCCGCGACTCACAGCAACAATTGCGCCGTTGTTGGCGACGTCAATCACCTCGGGCTGACCTGCCATGGCGGTGTGGAACTTGTTGGCAGCGACTACCGCGGGATGAAAGAACTCGTCGTTGCCGCGAGCGCCGATGCGGTTGTTGCCCCAGTAGTTCTCGCGTGTAGAACCGGCGGGGCGGCTGTAGAACAAGGGCTTGCCGCCGTTGCGGGCGTTGAGGATGACCCAGCCGAGACGTATCAGCTCGTCGGTGAGGCCGGCAGACTCGTGGGCGTTGCAATATGTGTCGTGGCTTTCGACCCATGTCACCAGGTTTTCGGCATCGACGGGATGATGCCAGTTGGCGAGGTCAACGACGCGACCATCGCGCGCCTCGAGCACACGACGCAGCTCGTGGCCATAGGCGCTGGCGGTCTGGTCCATGTATTCGGCGTATTCTTCTTCCTTGGTGTTGCGGTCCTGGAGCACCTCACCATAGATGAAGAGGCTGTCGGGCATGAACAGCGTCAGACCCTTGACGCTCTCGCGACCGGTGGCAACGTCCCAGAAGTTGTTGCGGGTAGCTTTGGGATCGAGGGGATCGCTGGGCAGTCCGATGTGCTTGGCGGTGTCGTATCTGAAGCCGCGGGCACCGAGGTTGATGAGGTCGTTGACATACTGCAGGTAGTAGTGCTGGAAGTCGGGATTCTCTGTGTTGACGTCGGGGAGTCCGCCCATCTCGCCGGTGGTGCACTGCAGGCGATCGTTATAGTCGGTGATGGGTTTGAAACCGTTGGCGTGGAAAAGGTTTTCGTGTCCGCCGACGGCATTGTCGAGACCGGGGAGCACGGCAGTGTGGTCGATGGCAGTGTGATTGGGCAGCACATCAACGAGCACCTTGACGCCATAGCGCAAGGCGCTGTCGCACATGTTGCGGAACTGCTCGCGGCTGCCGAGCATATAGTTGCCGATGGTCCAGTCGGTGGGCTGGTAGTAGTAGTACCACTTGCCCTGCACCGAATCGCCGGGCTCGCTGAAGAGAGCCATGCCGCCGCCATCGCCCACGTAGCATGCCTGGGCGGGCGAGGTCTGTACATACTGGTAGCCTGATTCGGCGATTTTCTTCATGTTGGCGGCGATGGTGTCGAAAGACCATGTCCACGCGTGGAGAATGACTTCGCCGGGAGCGTCGTTTTTGCCTGGACGACGTGATGCCTGGGCGTCTGTTGCCGACAGCAGCACTGCCGCGGCGACAGGCAGGATAATGTTCTTGAATTTCATATTATGTTGATTTGTGGTCCGTGTAAGACAATTCGTTGATTAATTCCCAAAGTTAGCATTTTTTTTGCAGATATGCAACAATCCCGAGACCTTGCCGTCAAAAAAGACCCGAGCCGGGTCGACACTCGTGAGGTCGGCCCGGCTGGGTTACTTCCAAAAATTATTTTGCTTAGAAATCCGCCGGTTAGCAAACTCCCTGGCCCATCATTGCCTCGGCAACCTTCATGAAGCCGGCGATGTTGGCGCCCTTCATGTAGTTGATGTAGCCATCGGCTTCTGTGCCATACTTCACGCACTGTTCGTGGATGTCGCGCATGATGGTGTGGAGTTTTTCGTCAACCTCTTCGGCGCTCCACTGCAGGTGCATTGCATTCTGGCTCATTTCGAGGCCCGAGGTGGCAACACCACCGGCGTTCACGGCCTTGCCGGGAGCGTATGTGATGCGGTTGTTGATGAATGTGTCGATAGCCTCGGGGGTGCAACCCATGTTCGAAACTTCGGCAACGAGCTCAACGCCATTTTCGACGAGCTGCTTGGCATCAGCCTCGGCGAGTTCGTTCTGTGTAGCGCAGGGAAGAGCGATGTTGACCTTCTGTTCCCAGGGTTTCTTGCCGGGATAGAATGTCGAGCCGGGGAACTTGTCGGCATAGGGAGCGACGATGTCGTCACCGGTCGCGCGGAGATAGAGCATGTATTCGATCTTCTCGTCGTTGAGACCTTCGGGGTCGTAGATGTATCCGTCGGGACCTGAGATGGTCACAACCTTGGCGCCGAGTTCGGTAGCTTTCTTGGCTGCGCCCCAAGCCACGTTGCCGAAGCCTGAGATGGCGACAGTCTTGCCGGTGATGCAGTCGTTCTTGGCCTTGAGGATGCTCTGCACAAAGTAGAGTGCGCCATAGCCGGTGGCTTCGGGACGGATGCGGCTGCCGCCGAATTCGAGACCCTTGCCGGTGAATGTGCCGTCGTGCTGGTTGACGAGGCGCTTGTACATGCCGTACATATAGCCGACTTCGCGACCGCCTACACCGATGTCACCGGCGGGAACGTCACGGTCGGGACCGAGGTTCTTCCAGAGACCGAGGATGAAGGCCTGGCAGAAGCGCATGATTTCGCGATCGCTCTTGCCGCGGGGCGAGAAGTCGCTACCGCCTTTGGCGCCACCCATGGGGAGTGTGGTGAGGGCATTTTTGAATGTCTGTTCGAAGCCGAGGAATTTGAGGATTGACAAGTTGACAGAAGCGTGGAAACGAATACCGCCTTTGTACGGACCAATGGCGTTGTTGAACTGCACGCGATAGCAGATGTTGTTCTGAACATCGCCATTGTCGTCGAGCCAGGTCACGCGGAAGGTCACGATACGGTCGGGTTCGACCATACGTTCTACGATTTTGTTGCGCTCGAATTCGGGGTGCTGATTGTACACGTCTTCGACGCACATCAAAACTTCCTTCACTGCCTGAAGGTATTCTTTTTCGCCGGGATGTTTTGCCTCGAGAGAGGCCATGATATTATTAATATCCATAAAAAGATGTTTTTAAGATGGGATTATTAAAAATTCTTGTGTGTGTTTGTAAATCTGAGGTTAAAAAAGGCGTGGTCTCAAGAATCATAATTTCTTAAATTCTGAGGATTCCACGGCAAATATACACATAAATTGGCATTCGCTGGCGATTTTCAAGAAAATTTCGAGCATTTTTCCGTTAAAAAACCCTAATACACAAATTTCACAGCCTTCACAAATATATCAAAATTCACAACATCCTTTGGAATTAAAAAGTCTAATTTTGCCAAACACCGCCCCAACTTTTTCATTTTTATTCAATTTCATCAATATTACAAACAAAATGACACCCGCCATCACATCCATAACCGCAGCCACCCCAACGCCATCATCCCGTCAAATTGCCACCTACCCCACCCACGCCCCACGCCTGTATGCGCTGGCAGCTAAAAAACCTCGGAGAGGGGTGCGAACCGGCGCCGGCGACGTTCATCTTCAGATGCGCTAACTACAAAAAAATGATGGTCGCCAGGGAGCTGACGACCATCATGGGATAGAGGTATGGAATTCAAAAGCTTATTTCTGCAGTCTGAATGTCACGGGGAGGTTGTAGGTCACGCGCACGGGCTGACCGTTGTTACGTCCGGGTGTCCATTTGGGCATTTTCTTAACCACGCGAACGGCTTCTGCATCGAGGGCGGGGTGTTTGCCACGTACAACCTGTACGTTCGAAACGCTACCGTCTTTCTCGACGATGAACTGAACGGTAACACGGCCTTCGACACCTTCTTCAGAAGCGGCTGCGGGGTAAGAGATGTTCTCACCGAGCCATTTCATCATAGCGGCGTCACCGCCGGGGAATGAAGGTTTCTGTTCGACCATTGCCACGTTCACGGGGCCTTCGTCTTTGGGTTTTTCTACAGGTTTTTCTTCAACCACTTCGTGGCGAACGGCTTCCTTGTTGACGTCTTCAACGCCTACGTGGTCCTTTGCACCGATGGCAGAAGTGTTGTCGAGGATGTCTTCAACGTTCTTCTGTTCCTTTTCCTTGTCGACTTCTTCCTTGATGATAAGTTCGGTCACAGCCTGAGTGGCGGCAACGTCCTTTTCTTCCTGGACTTCTTCGGGGATTTCGGGCTCGGGCATGTCTACCTGCTGGTCTTCGTCTTCGGGAGTTTCTTCGGCCTGCGAGAGTTCAACGTTGATCTGTTCGTTGGTCACGTTGACATCAGATTCTGCCGATTTGAAAACGCCGGTCATGACGAGGATGAGCACGGTGAGGAGGGCGGCGAGTACAATAAGTACCGATATGATAGAGCGTGTGTGACGCTTGGGAGAAGCGTTGCGCAGCGTATATGCACCGAATTCTTTGTTTTTTCCTTCAAAGACTATGTCGGTCCATTCTCTTGATGAAAGATCTACATCTTGTGCCATTTTCTTTTTCAGTTTGATTGGTTAAATAATAGGTCTTTTATCACTTCGCTTGGTTAGCTGTTCTCACATTGGGAACGATGACGGTCTTACCGTTGGCCCTTTCGTAGTCGCGGAGCAAGAGGGTATCGTTGTGGTCAGGCATCTGGATAGAGTACTTCTTGATCTGGTTGAGCTGAAGTTCATCGATGGCGTTGATCAGACCCTCATAGGTAGTGTTGGGACCGGGTTTGATGATCACAACGGGGTGCTTGACCAATGTATCGGTGGCGTTCTTCTTAGCCATTTCTTCGAACTGCTCTTTGGTGATTTTCTTTTCCTTGAAATCCCTTTTGAGTGCGTCATACTTGTCCATGGTCTCCTTGTTGCGCTGATAGAGGATCTTGCGGATACCCTGGCGCGAACCGTTTTGGTTACCGAGGAACTGTTCGAGCTTCACTTTGTTGTGAATGCTGTCGGGGCCGGGAACGATGGCCATACCTTCGTAATAGTAGATATTGTGAACGGTATTGCCATATTCGTCATGTTTGGGCTGCTTGGTGTTCTGGTCATACTCGGTGTCGAGGATGAGGGTCACAGCTTCGTCGGCCTTGGCCTGGTTCTTCTGGTCTTCCTTGATTGTTTTGTCATTCGAGGGAAGCACGATCTGAAGGGTCTGTGACTTGATCATGGTCGTACAGAGCATGAAGAAGGTGATGAGAAGCATGTTCATGTCAACCATAGGTGTAAAGTCGACATGGATAGACATCTTCTTCTGGGCGCCTTTTTTCTTTTTGCCGCCTTTGTCTGATTGTTCTATTTGTGCCATTTTGTCTTTACATTAATTGGTTGCATCTTCCGACTTGAGGGCTGTCATGAGAGTGAACTTGTTGAGGCCCATAGTCTGGAGGTTGTCAAATACTTCGTTGATGGTGGTGAAGGGGGTGTCCTTGTCAGCTTTGACCGAGATAGCTTTACCCTGATAGAGGGTGTTGTAAAGCATGTCGAGTTCGCGGAGTTTGGCGCGGCCTTCTTCGGTGGTTTCGTCAATGCCGAGTTCTGCGATTTTGTCACGACGACCGTCCTGAGCGACGTTCGAGAGAGCCTTCATCCAGATCTGGAAGTCATTGAGTCGACCGTTCTTGTCCTTGTTTCCGTCGATAGGTATACCAACTTGGGGGTTGGTGAGCTCGCTCTGCATTTTGTCTCGTTTGGTTTGATCCATCAAGAGAACGTCAGAGAGATACTTGAACGTAACGCCAAGCATGTTGGTCTTGGCAAAGGCATTCACTTGTGCTTGATTGAGCGTGATTTGGTTCTTGGGATGTTCTTCGTTGTAGTAGCCAATAGCCTTTTCGAGGATCTGGGTGCGGAGCACTTCGCTGGGAAGTACCGAGTCACCGGCAAACGAGATGAAGATTTTGCCCTCGGCGAGGGTGGGATCTTCACCGGGCTTGGCGCTCTTGTCCTCCGAAGACACCAGGATGGTCACCAAGTCCTTGACGGGGACTTTCTCTTCAGAAACCGAAGAGGGGGTGAAGACGATGGTGGGCTCCTTCTGGAGGAAGGTTGACGTCAACATGAAGAAAGTAAGCAAAAGAACGGTCACGTCACTCATCGCAGTCATGTCGATGAGCGTGCTCTTTCTTTTAATTTTTACTTTTCCCATGATTTACTGAGTTTTTAAAAGTTAGAATAAAAAAACCGTAAACAGGGATTAGTGAGTAGCGGCGAATGTCTGGACAATCGAGAAACCGGTTTGGTCGATAGCGTAAGTGAGGTTATCGATCTTGTTGGTGTAGTAGTTATAAGAGATAACAGCGAAAGCACCGGTTGCGATACCGAAGGCGGTGTTGATAAGAGCCTCAGAGATACCGGTCGAGAGTTCTGTTGAGTCGGGAGCACCTGACTGGGCGAGAGCCTGGAACGACTTGATCATACCCATTACAGTACCGAGAAGACCGACGAGAGTACCGAGGGTGGTCATGGTAGCAACGATGGGGAGGTTCTGCTGAAGAGCGGGCATTTCGAGAGCGGTTGCTTCTTCAACTTCCTTCTGGAGGGTAGCGATTTTCTGTTCTTTGCTGAGGACGGTGTTCTTGTCCATTTCTTCGTAGCGCACGAGAGCGGCAGCAACAACAGCGGCTACAGAGCCCTGCTGAGTTTTGCAAAGCTTGAGAGCGCCGGCGATGTCGTTCTTCACGAGGCAAGCCTTCACGTCAGCGACGAATTTGGCGATGTTGCCTTTGCCTTTGGCAGCGCTGAGGGCGATGTAACGCTCAACAGAGAGAACGATAACGGTCAAGAAG
>X1_Eurasian_Beaver__coassemble_5_pt1 | contig 37866 bp, 33 predicted proteins | sample X1_Eurasian_Beaver__metabat2_high_PE_005 | metagenome-assembled genome bin X1_Eurasian_Beaver
ATACTCCTACGATAAGGACTTTAACTTTGTGCTTCTTGACGAACCTTATGAGGTTAGTGGTTCAATGATTATGCGAAGAAACAAATATGGAAACCATATCTGCGAGTACGATTGGCAAATGCCTACGGGTTACTTGCCACAAGGTAATACTGCTATTGAAGCGTTAGTAAAGATGGTTGAATATCTCGTTAAGAACGATATAAAACTGACAAAAGATGGAAAATAATCAGCAATCCTCATCTCCTTTACCAAAGACTTGTTTGTGTCTTAAATGTGTAAAGTGTGGTGGCGTCTTTTTAGGACATGCTCTTGCATATCCGTTAGATGTTGAAACCTCGGAGTATGTTGCCGAGTGTGTTAGAAACGGTGATATACCGTTCATAGCTTATGATGGTATTACACTTACGCCATGTAAGTGTTCGTTTGAGTAATCATCAGAATAGGCTATGTACACGTATATTTGGATAGAGGGCGAAGCAAACTTGAGAGCTTTCTGCAAGAAAAGGTTTAATGACTCGCCACGTTTCGTAGAAACTATTGGTCATTGTGGACCGGCTACAATCTACGAAATCTATAAATGGAGACAAGACAAACACGACTACACCGATATGTTCCTTCTATTCATGGAATACCATAAAGGAAAGGTTAGTTGGATTGAATTAAAAGATAACATATACTTTTGGAAATATGAACAAATACGAGCTGATAGAAATTCTATCCTCCGCTGATGAAGAAGAAGTATTCATCAAGGATGCAGAAGGTTACCTCTGCGATATTCAGGTAGGACACGAGGAAGAAGCCTTTGATGGCTTTGTTACCGCATATCCCGCAAGCATCTCACTCAAAGCAGTAACTAATAACGTTGACTAATAAATCACTCCACATGAAAGACAAAGAGAATTTAAAAATTGCGACAACAATTGAACAATCAAAAGCACTCATTGAAATGGGTGTTGATACCAACACCGCTGATATGCACTACCGCATTTTGGATAAAAACAATATAGCACGCTCCGTTTTATCACTCGGCTATGACGGCGAAGATGATACAACTATTCCCGCATGGTCAGTATCTAACCTTATTGCTATGCTACCACCTCTCATCATTGAGCAAGAGAAGTACGTATATACAATGAGTATTTGTCACCCGGTGATGACACAAGCTAAATATCGTGTAGTCTATCATTGTGGTCAGATATATTCATCACTCTGCCAATCTGACAATGATTGCCTTATTGATAGCGTTGTCGATGTCTTAGATTGGCTTATTCAACATGGTTACAAAGATTTAATCAAGAAAACTAACGATAAATAAGCTATGACACCGGAAGAAGCTATCCCGGCTGACGACATGATAGAATATTTGGTATCGCAATGCTTTATTGGTAACAAGCCTTGTAAGTATGGTCATACCAAAGATTCTACAAGGAAGCCAAATCATCGTGTGGTTTATACTATTCCTATTTGGGGAGATTTTTATTTAGATATAAACGTAATACAACCTCACTCCGTCTGAAATAGACTAAAAATCATCATGCACGAGTTCTTCTAATGCCTTATCACTCGCTACAGCATCGAATATCTTGCGTATGGCTTTATCTGCCATGCGCTTGTTTACTTTTATATAGAATGATAATGCACGGTTTGAGGGTAGGGAAGTATCGCCTATACAATATTCTATCACCGAGTCTTTAATCATCAGTTCGTTTGCTAACTGAGCAAAAGTCTTACGTGCAGAATAGAAAATTAGTTTGTCAAAACCGATTAATGGTCTTAACTTAGGGAGATGATCGCCGCAGATGTGGTTTATTGATTTCTCAGTAGTAAAACCATTGAACTGCAGTTTATGGTCTTTTGTAAGGTATTTGTCAATAATGGCTCTTGCCTCCGGTTGGATAGTAAATTCAGTCGTATCTTTTGCATTACGTCTTGAGATAGTCTTTTGGCGAATAAACTTTACATCAGGCTTTGAGAGATCAAGTCGAAGAATATCGGCTAAGTTCATTCCACAAAGGTAGAAACTCAACATAAAAATGTCTCGAGCATAGATTATCCATTTGTCAGTAAGCTCCATATCTCTCATCATGCGCAATTGGTCTAAAGTTAGAGCAATCTCACGAACGACTTTAGGAGCATCTTTGTATTCAAGAAATGGATTGACCTTGAACTTTACGTAATCATGGCGGAGTGCATACTTGACCAACCGTTTAAGTGAAGCCATTCTGATACCTATTGAAGTAGAAGAATATCCCAAATTAGACAAAAACTTATGATATTCAAGCACGTTATCATGAGTGAGTGTAGTTAAAGGAAAATCCTTACCGACGAACTCGGTAAATCTTCTCATACCTTGTTTGAAACCCATCATGGTCGATTTAGTCCATGCTCGCTCTTTGCTTTTAAGCATATCCTCGCTTATTTGCTCAACAGTCTTTAGCGCTTCCTCTTTATCTCCTTTTTTGGTAAGCATATTGACTAACTGAGCGCATGAATAGTAGTCAATATCATCAAGACTATCGCACATCTTATAGAAATCGTTCATCTTAGTGCGTAGTTGTAGATTTATATACTGAGCGTTAGGTACACCGACAATATTACCATTCTTCAAGTTCTTAACGCTGGGTACTGTAAACCGGGGTGGTATATATCTTGTTTGAGTATTGTGGCTTACCGCAATTCTCAATTTATGTGTGCCATCTGAAAGCACCTTATGTGGCAATATGACTATTCGTAGGTTCATGAATTCCGACAATTTTTCGACAACTTTGCTGCCTTCCGACAATTTTCCGACAATTAAAAACGCTCTACAAGTAGATGTGATTTTTAGATAACGCTTTGTCTGTCAAAATAGATTACTCTCAATCAATCAGTTAAAGGCAGATATGTGCGTACTCGTAAAGTACTTCCATGTATTGTCCTTGTTACCAATAATCAATTAAATTGAACCACAAATATACGAATTTTTTGGTAATGTTATCCCTGATACGGCGATTTTACCTAACTTTGTATTCAAAATAGCTGAAATATGGAACTTCAACTCATCGACAAATACTTTGGCGGACTGACACCGCAGCAGCACACCCAGTTTGAGGCACTCGACGCCCTTTATCGCGAATGGAACGAAAAAATCAACGTGATTTCTCGTCGCGACATCGACAACCTCTACAGCCGCCACGTGTTGCATTCGCTTGCCATAGCAGCATTTCTTGGCGAAGTGCGCGAGGACACCACATTCCTCGACCTTGGCACTGGCGGTGGATTCCCCGGAATCCCACTCGCCATCATGTATCCCGATTGCAAGTTTCATCTCATCGACCGAATCGGCAAGAAGCTAAAGGTGGTTCAGGCTGTGGCAGACGCAATAGGACTCACAAACGTCACCATTCAACACGGCGACATCGGTGAATGTCACGAGAAATTTGACTACGTGGTCAGCCGCGCTGTGATGCGCCTTGACTCGCTGGTCAAGCTCACCGGTAAGAACATATCAAAGACAAGCCTGAACACATACGCCAACGGACTTGTTTGTCTAAAGGGCGGCGACATCTCCGAAGAATCAGAGTCGGTACGATTTCCCGTTATGGAATACGACCTCAATGAGTTCTTCAACGAAGATTTCTTTGACACCAAGAAGCTGGTGTACGTCCCCATGTCAAAATAACAAATCACTGAACCATGCTCAACGTTGAAAGATTTGTCTTCAATCCGTTTGAAGAAAACACATATCTTGTCATTGACTCTGCCACAGGCTATTGCATCATTGTTGACCCCGGCATGTTTGGCGCCAAGGATCGCGCTCGTGTCGACGAATACATCAGTGGCCACGGGCTGAAACTGACACAGATTGTGAACACCCACATGCACCTCGATCATTGTTTTGGCGCCAACAATGCCAAACTTGACTTTAGCGTGCCGCTCGCGGCGCATCCCGCCGACGCTTTCCTCGGCGAGTCGTTTGCCGACCAACTTAGCCGCTTCGGCTTTCGCACTGTCGGTTCCGAGGCTCCGCAGGTCACTATAGACATACGTCTTGCCGATGGTGACATCATAAAAATCGGTGAGAGTGAGTTGCAGGTTCTCGCTGTGCCCGGTCATTCGCCCGGTGGCATAGCACTGTATTCAGCCGCCGACAAATTTGTCATCACAGGCGACTCGCTTTTCAAAGGTTCCATAGGCCGCACAGACCTCGCGGGTGGAGACATGGAGACATTACTCGAGAGCGTCAGCGGCAAACTGATGTCGCTTCCCGATGACACTTTGGTCATGCCCGGTCATGGTCCTTATACATCGATAGGCGCTGAGAAAAAGTCAAACCCATTCTTGCGCTGATATAAGCCGAAATAATCAGAATGTGACATGCACCGCCACTCGCAGTCCCGAGCGGTCGACACGATAGCCTGGGTCGCGGTGCGTCAGACGCCATACATAGTCCAATCGCAGACATTTGAACAGGTTGTCGATGCCAACGCTGCACTCCATATAGGGCGTGTGGCTGACATCGGCAACATTTGCATCCGCCGGCATCGAAATGAGCCCCGGCTGGTAAATGGGATTGTTGCGGTCTGACAGCTTGCCCCAGAATCCGCGATAGGAGAAAACCTCGCGCAGCTTCAGTTTTTTGAGATAAGGTATGTAATTGAGTATAGCGCCATTTGCCCAATAGGTGAGATCCCACGAGGCATAGGTGTCGGTGACAAACTCCATGGCGTTCATCATCGCAAAGCTCTCGGGCTGAATGGTGTAGGAGAGGTTGGCATTGGGGATGAGCAGTTGTGTGAACGGTGTGCGGCGACTCCACACATGACCACCGCGGACAATGCCGTCAAGATAGCCGAAGGCCGAGAACCAGAAGCGTTTCATGACGCTCAGTTCTGTGCGGTTCACCGCGTATCTCGAGCCAAAGGTCTTGGGCGCCCAACGATGAGACAGCACCACAACCGGTGCGTCAAGGTTGACCGGCAAGCGATAGGTGCGTGTCTGATAGAATTTTTCACCCGGGGCATATCGCAGTTCAAGGTCGAGCCATGTTTCGTCAAAATGGTCGATGTCGGTGCCGTCGATATTGAATTTGAGAAGGCGCGACGAATACTGTCCCTCGTTGGCAACTTGGGCGCGAACCGAGAAATTGTTCTCCAATTCAAGCGTATAGGTCAGCATGTTGAGGCGCTGATATGTGACGTTGGGATCGGGTAGGCGTTTGAGTGCGATGAAGATGTTGTCGGGGTTGGTGAAGAAGTAGCTCTGTCCCAACTGGTCGATGTCGTATGACGAGTTGAACCGCAACGAATGCACCGGAAACTCTCTCGAATGATAGCGTTTGTCGATGAACGAATATTCGAGTTCAAATCCATATTTCCATTTGTGGTCGCGGAATCCATAGGCACCATAAAATCTCGAGAACCATCGTGGCGAGAAATTGGCGGTAGTCATTCCGCCGGCGCGCAATCTCAAGCCTTCAAGAGTGTTGGTGCTGATTGCGGTGTTAAGCGGGCCGATGTCAAAGTAGCTCGGTGAGCCGGTGGCGACATACCCCGAGAACAAAGCCTTGACAACCTTCTCAGACCAATAGTAGAGTTTGTTGCCGCGCAGTCGTTTCATGAGCACGTCGACGCGTCCCTCGTTGTGGGGAAGTTCAAACAGTCTGACGCCTTGCCAGAAAATCGTGTCTCGATCGTATGCCTTGTTTTGCACTATGCGCGGTGCGAGACCTTTGAATACTTCAGCCTCGTCTCGCGGGCGGTCGAACCCAAAGTTGGCATACCCGGCATTTCGGCGGATATACAACCCCGGTGTGCCACCCACGACCTTCACCTCCAGCACCATGTCATCGCGTGTCTTGAGACGCGAGCCATCGGCGGCTTGCTCAAACTCCTGGTTGATGAGCATCTTCTCGATGAAGTTGAGGTTGATGTCATCGGGGACTCTCATCGTGACCTTCTTGATGAACATGGTGGTGTCGCCCGGCTCGACATACATCTGACCGACGAAGCCGAAAGCCGCCTTGTTGTGGGGGTAGAAGCTGAGTGTCACGCACTTGGCACCATCAATATCGATTGTGTCGCCAAGGTAGAATTTGTAGAAGTCGGCAGCGATGGGCGACAATGGACTGACAAATCGGTTCTGCAATATGTTGATGTCGCGGTCATATACATTGATTTCGCGCAGCACGTCCTCGAGGAAAACCTGCATGCTCTCCTGGTCGGTGATTTCATCGATGCCATCGCGTTTGATTCCGGTCACGATTTCGCGGCGAGAGTGCGGAGTGTGGCGGTTGTAGACCTTTGACGCCGTTTCCTTGACCGAGACATTGAGGATGGGCTTGCCTGACACTTCGGAGGTATCGACATGCTCCCACAGGAACGGGAAACGCTTGAACATAGCACTTTGTTGGCTCTTGTCCGAGAAGTTGTTGATGGCGATGGATATGCGTTCGTATTTATCAAAGTTGTAGTAATCGTTGCGCTCGGGGTCGTTGTTGGCGGCAGTAGCGCGAATCTTGTTCATGAAGTCGACCGCGGGATTGTTTTTCTTGCTGTACTTCTTTTTGCGCACGACAAACTCGTTTAGCGTAACAGCTTCGGGCTCAAGATATACGACATAGACATTGACCCTGTTCTTGTTGATGTGAAGCGTCTTTTTCTTGTATCCCTGACTGGATATCACAAGCGTGTTCACGCCATTTGGAATCGTCATCTCGAATATGCCGCGGTTGTCGGTGAGCGTGCCTATTGTCTTTCCGGCGACAAGCACCGACGCTTGCGGTATGGGGTCATCATTGACCGAGTCCTTAACGATACCCTTGACAAGATATTCACTGCGGGTCGAGAGGATGTCGGCATGACACATCAAGGCGCCGCTCACAAAAAAAATGAGCGTCAGGAACAAGATTTTGATGTATTGCTTCGCTAAATCAGGCATAAATGTGTAAATTTGAACCTAATATAACACTAAACAAGTTTTCAATAAAAAATGTCAGTCGAAATCGAACGAAAATTTCTGGTTAAGAACGACTCCTACCGTCAGATGGAGGAGGCATGCCACGACATCGACCAATACTATCTCAGCGATGTTCCAGAACGCACGGTGAGGGTTAGAATCTATGATAACCAGGCATTTCTGACCATCAAGAGCGCCAATGTCGGCGCGACCCGCGGCGAGTGGGAATATGAAATTCCGGTCGATGACGCTCGAGAGATGATAGCCCGATGTTGCGACAAGGGCATCACCAAAAAGCGCCACATCGTTAACTATGCCGGATGGCGTTGGGAAGTCGATGAGTTCGGGGGACATCTGTCGGGACTGACTGTCGCCGAGATCGAGTTGCCCGACGAATCTGCTTCATTCGAATTGCCGCCTTTTGTCGGCAAAGAGGTCACCGGCGATTCGCGATATTATAACTCGGTGTTGAGCCAAGCGACCTCAATACCCGATTAGGCGTCTCTTAGAGTGAGCTTGACGACATTCTCGACATGCGCAGTATGCGGGAACATGTCGACGGGCTGTATGGCGTCAACCTTGTATTTGACATCGAGCATCGCGAGGTCGCGTGCCTGTGTCGCGGGATTGCAGCTCACATAGACGATTCGACGGGGTGAAGCGTTGAGAATCACGTTGACCACATCTTCATGCATTCCGGCACGCGGGGGGTCGACAATCATCACGTCCGGACGTCCGTATTCTTCGATAAACGAATCGGTGAGCACATCCTTCATGTCTCCGGCAAAGAAGAGCGTATTGTCGATATCATTCTCGCGAGAGTTTATGACGGCATCCTCTATCGCTTCGGGGACATACTCAATGCCAATCACTTTGCGGCACTGACGGCTGACAAAGTTGGCGATTGTTCCAGTTCCGGTGTATAGGTCATAGACGAGTTCATCGCCCTTGAGTTCGGCAAATTCACGAGCCACCTTGTAGAGTTCATACGCGCCCTTTGAGTTGGTTTGATAGAACGACTTGGGTCCGATTCTGAACTTCAGACCTTCCATCTCTTCCATGATGTAGTCAGCGCCTTTCCAAGTTTTTATGTCGAGATCTCCCATGCTGTCGTTGACCTTGGTGTTGACGACATATTGCAGGGATGTGATCTCGGGAAACCTTTGTGCGATGGCATCCATGACATCCTTGATTTGCTCAGGATTGTCCTCGCCAAACGCCATCACGAGCATCTTCTCGCCTGTTGAAGCGGTACGCACCATCATTGTGCGCATCAGTCCGAATTGTGCCTTGAGGTCATAGAATGTATATCCCTTCTGCTTGGCATATTCCTTGACAAAGAGGCGCACCTGATTGGTGAAATCCTCCTGCAGATGGCATTTTTTGATATCCAGCACCTTGTCAAACGCGCCGGGGATGTGGAAACCCACTGCATCACGGTCGGGGAAGTCCTCGCCGCTGCGCAACTGTTCGAATGTGAGCCAACAACGGTTGGAGAATGTGTACTCCATCTTGTTGCGGTAGTGGCTTGTCTCGGGTGAGCCCTTGATGGGCGTTATGGCTGGAATCTCGATCTTGGCAATGCGTGTCAGCGCGTCCTCGACCTGGGTTTGCTTGCATTTGAGCTGGAAATCATAGGGCAGATGCTGCCATTTGCAACCGCCGCACACGCCGAAATGCTCGCACATGGGCTCGACGCGGATGGGCGAAGGCTTGACCATTCGCTCGATATGGCCGTTGGCAAATGATTTTTTCTTTTTGTCGAGCTTGATGTCGGCTATATCCCCGGGGGCTCCGTAGGGAATGAAGACAACAAGTCCGGTGTCGGGAGTGCGACCGATGGCATTGCCTTCGGCAGCGACGTCGGTTATTTCAAAGTCGGTGAGTACCGGCAATTCTTTTCTTTTTCGTGCCAATTTCTTATGTGTATTTGGGGAGTTTAATTGTCGTAGTCGTAAACTAATTCGAGGTTGTCAACATACATCACCGCGCCGTTGCCGCCGGTGAAGTAGTCGCCATATTTGCTGGCAGACGCGGCAAGCATCAGATACTTGGGCACGCGCGATGTAGAGTTGTACTTGAGTTCAAATTCAAATGGGATGTATTCGCTGACGGTCTCGCCGGTCTGCATTCTGCCAAATGCGATGACATACGAGGCGTTCTCTTCAAAGAGCTGTCGGTCTTTGGGGTTGGTGCGTATTTCGAGCGGGGCGTCAAGGTCGACGAGGGCACACCAAACAGTGCAAGTGTCTGGCTGACCTTTCATGTGTTCGAGACCCGTCGATACCGACGAAATGGGGGCTGTGGTGTATTTGAAGTAGCCGCGCACCTTGGTGGGACGCTGTGTAAATGGGCGACCCATGTCGAGAACGCCATTGGTGCCGTCGGTGCGCACATATTGTCCGACAAAGACGTTGCCGGCGCCCAATTTTCCAACGATGCCGATGCCGATGAACTTGGTCTCGAGTTTCGCGGCAAGTCCGGTGCCGGTCGATGTGTCGTCGGTGGGCACACTGTTGCTCTGACCGAGAGTGGCTGCGCCCTTGTTGCCGGTGTCCCAATACTGGTCGCCGCCCTCGGGCCAAGGATTCCATACTTTTCCGTCAAGCCACCATTCGTCGAGGTCGGTGTTGGGAACCTGCAAGGCAAGGCCGGTGACAAACGACAGCACCTCGCCGGTCTCATCGCCGCTGACGGCGCGAGCCTCATACTCGGTGGAAGGAGAGAGGTGTATGATGCGAGCGTGGAAGCTGCCGCCATCGTGGGTCATCCACGACTCGGGAACACGAGTCCACTGGGTGTCGCCCTTGACGCGATATTCGACGCCATTGTCAGCGCCAGCCTCGGCAGAGCCGTAGACCCACGCTACATTTGTCCATGCGTCAACGCTGAGAGTTGAGACAGAAACCTCGGTCTGGTCGACATAGATGCTCCATGTCTCCTCGCGGCCCCACGCTGTGACAGTGACGGTAACGGGCTTGGTGAAGTCGACGGTTTGTCCATTGAGGTCGGGCGTCATCACCGAATTCTCGGCGCCAAGCTTTACACTCTCGACATACACCTTTGAGATGTCGGCATTTTCGCTGATATATGCCATGACGCGACGCGCGGGAACATCGATGGTGCTCGAGCCAATCTGCCCGTTGACATTGAAGTATCGGTCGATGTTTTGAACCGCGGTGATGGTCCAATCGTAGTCGTAATACAGGTGCAACGTCACATTGACAGGCGACGACAGGTTAAGCGAGCCCGCCAAGGCGTCGCCTACAACGGTAGCCTCGGGAGTGAGGGTGTAGTTGGCAATCTGCACATTGTAGATATCAGCGCCCTCTGGCAGATAGACTGTCACCTTGCGGTTGGTGGAGTCGATGACCGCGCTCTGCAACTCGTCATAGATGGTGAACGACCTGAAGTTGGCTTGGATGTGAGGGTAGGGAATGTCGTTCTTGATACATCCTGCCAACCCCGCCACAAGCATGGCGAGAACAGGAATTATCAAGAGTCGCATTGTATGTTTGGTGTCAATATTCATTGAATGCTATTGGAGTTGATGATGACTTGTTTTCGGTATAGCTCGTGTCAAATGACAACCAACAAACCGAAACTGATATTGAAGATGTTGAACTTGAAGTTGGCGCCACTGGTGAGTCGTGTACCTTCGTCAAGACCATCAGTCACCTGGTGTTCACGACGCAATTTCAGACCGAAGACGCCAAACGAAACGTTGAACGCCACATTGTCCTGAATGAAAACGCACACACCGGGGCTGAAGTTGAGCGCAGCCTGGGTAATCGTGGTGCGGGTATCCTTGGGCTCGCCGTCATAAAGTCTCTTGAAACGCGACGAACCGGTCTGGAACATAAGTCCGGTCTCGTTGAAGATGCCAAATCGTTTTTCGCGTCCCAGACCGACATAGTTGCGATAGAACGCGCCCATGGCAAACGTCTCGACATAGTAGCTCACATCCTTGAGTGAGAAGTTGATATCGTCGTCAAAGTCGATGGCAAGGCTGCCGAGGTCGGCGATGCCCTTTGAATATTCGCACTTGAGACCGATAGACTGGTTGTTGCGAAAGAAGTAGCTGATAGTGGGGTTGAGCGAGTAGATCTTGCCTTTGAAATCAAAGTCGTTGAGAAGCGACAGCACCTGCACGTCCTCGGTGTCAAGACTGCCGTAGGATGCGGTCATTCCGAATGCCCAGCGACCTTTGGGAATGAACAGCCAGTTGTAGAGGCCGCGGTCGTAGCGTCCGAAATTTTTCTCGGGGAGGATGATGCTCACGGTGTCGCCACCGACAAGCACTTTTTCGTCGAGCAACTGCTCGCGGCGCGCTATGGCGGTGGAATCCTTCTTTGATATCAGCTGCGCCTGTCCGTCGTAATGGCCAAACATCACCACGGCGGCAAGAATGAGTGCTTTTGTAAAGAACTTTTCACATTGTCTCGGGTGAATTGATCATATATAGAAGGCTACGCCAAAACTTATCGAAAACAGATTGACCTTGAAGTTGGCAGACTTGGTGGTGCGGTTGGCAATTTGCACCTGGTCTGTTATCGAGCGTGTGTGGCTGTAGTTGAAGCCGAGCACACCCACATTGACTTCGATGGCTGAGTAGTTGTTGAGGAATACGCACATACCCGGTGCGAGACCGACGTTGATCGAGAAGCTACGTTCGTATGTGCCCGTCAGGTCTACGCCCGTGCCATTGACGAGCTTTGACTGGCCTCCGCCAATCTGCACCTGCACCTCGTTGAACACGCCGAATCGCGTACTGCGCCCAAGGCTGATGTAGTTGCGGAAAGCGCCGGCGGCAGAGTAGCTGTGGCTGACACTGAACAGGTGGTCGATGTCATATCCGGTCTCGGAGTCGAGCACAACCGAGCCCTTGTCGAGCTGCGTGCGTTGGCGACTGTAGGCAAGACGTCCACCGGCGGCAAGATTGTCCTTGAATGCAAACATGAGCATCGGGCTCACCTTGAAGGTATATGTGTCACCATTGATATTCTCAAATATCAGAAACTGGTAGTTGTTCTGGTCGCTCTGAGAGTAGCTCACGCTGACTCCGGTAATCCATTGTCCCTTAGGAACAAAAGCCACTTGCTCAAGCCCACGGACAAATTCCTCCTGGGCGGCTGCCTTTGGCACGGAGACCAGAGAGACAATCGCCATGACAATCAACGCGACTATATGTCGAGTGTGTACAAACATTAATTTTGTCTTTTTTTGTTTATAAAATCAGAGCAAAGTTACTCATTTTTTTCTTATCAGTCAATGCTTGAACCCACATGACACTGATTATATCCCAATTTGACGCAAAAAAGAGGACCGGCAGGCTGCCAATCCTCTCAGTATATGTCGCAAAAAACGTGTTACTTTGCCAAAATTGCCAAGATGTCCTCGGTCAGCAAGTCGGGGGCGAGACGGCACTGGCGCAAGAAGTCGCGCGGGTTGTAGCGGTCGGCGAATGTCGAGGGCGCGCCATAGCATTTTACCTTCATGTCGGTCAAGCCATAGAACGCGGCGATCTTTTCGCCAAATCCGCCGCTGATGACGCCATCCTCGAGGGTGATGACGAGCGAGTGGTCGGGCAGAAGGTTGTTGAGCATAGCCTCATCGACGCCAGAAAGATAGCGCGGATTGATGACTGTTGCCTCGATTCCGTGTTCCGCAAGTGCGTCGGCGGTTTGCTCGGCAAGTTGCAAGAATGTTCCCGCGCCTATGATGGCGACCTTTGAACCCTTGCGTGTCATGGCAAACTTGTTTAGGTCGCTGTAGTCGGTCTGCACCGGCTCGTTGGCATGTATGACCTTGCCTCCGGGAACACGCACAGCCACAGGATGAACGCGCTGGCTCATTGCCCAGTCGAGCATGGCAAGATACTCCTCGGCATTGGTCGGAGCGATATATACCCAGCCGGGGATGTTGGCGATCAGCGCTATATCAAACCATCCGAGATGGGTGACATCGTTCATCGCCATGATTGATCCTGCGAATACCGACAGCACTACCGGATTGGAATTAATGGCGACGTCTTGTGACAATTGGTCGTAGGCGCGCTGGATGAACGAACTGACAACCCCAAAACATGGTTTGGCGCCACCCTTTGCCATGCCCGAGGCGAGAGCCACACCGTCTTGTTCGGCAATACCAACGTCAATGAATTGGCTGCCAGCCTGCTGACGCTTGTCGGGTGTAAATCCGATCACGCCAGGAGTACCGGCGGTAATGACGGCGACAGTGTGATCTTGCTTCATCTTGTCGAGCATGTGGCTCGTGAAAATCGAGGCATAGGATTCTGATGGCATTGGTACTGTGACCTGACCGGTCGCGAGGTCAAAAGGCATGTTCCAGTGAAACATCTCCTTGTTCTCCTCTGCGGGAGCGTAGCCCATGCCTTTGATTGTGCGAATGTGCAGTACAACAGGGTGTTGCGTATCCTTGACCGATTGGAATAGCTTGATGAGCGACATGATGTCGTTGCCATCGTTGAGATATCGGTAGTCGTAACCCATCGCGGTGAACAGGTTGGTGGGAGCAACGCCGTTGCCGGCTCGCAGCTCGGCAAGATTGGCGTAGATGCCGCCATGATTTTCGGCAATCGACATGTCGTTGTCGTTGACAATGACAATGAAGTTGCTTTTGAGTGTTCCTCCAAAGTCCAGTCCCTCAAAGGCTTCTCCACCGCTGAGCGAACCGTCGCCAATCACCGAAATGATGTTCGATGTCTCGTGGCATATGTCTCGTGCCACGGCAAGACCTCCGGCGAGAGCCACCGATGTAGATGTGTGACCGACGGTAAAGAAGTCGTGCTCGCTTTCGCCGGGATTGGTATAGCCGCTGACATCGTCATAGTGCGCGGCGTCGAGAAATGCCTCGACACGGCCGGTGAGCATCTTGTGGGCATAGCTCTGGTGCGACACGTCAAAAACGATCTTGTCGATGGGCGAATTGAAGACGTAGTGAAGCGCGACAGTCATCTCGACCATACCAAGATTGGGGCCGATGTGTCCGCCGTGATGGCTGAGTTTGTCGAGCAATGCCGATCGCATCTGCGCCGCGAGGTTGTTGAGTTCCGACAGACCAAGCGACTTGATGTCGGCAGGAGATTTAATGTCTTTGAGATTCATAAAGATAGAGTTGTTGTGAATCGATGTTAGATGTTATCTGTTGAGCAGGTTGTCTCTCACCGACGGCAGTTTCCACGAGTATGATGTGCGGTTGATGAGGTCAAACCAGTAGAAATATGCAATTCCGCGCTTGTGTGCGCCGCGGGCAAAGTAGAGTGCGTATGCGGCAATATCTGACTCACTGTGGTCTGATGCCGTAACACCGAATTCTCCGCAATATACCGGAATGCCATTGGCAACAAATTTGGTGACAATGCGGTCGAGGTCGGCGTCAATCTGCGGTCCCATTGTCGACTCGTTCCACACAATCGCGCTCAGCGAATCGTCCTCGCCCGACAGACAGAAGTTGTAGGGATTGTAGTCGTGGAAGCTGAGCATGAGGTGACCCTGGGCGCTGTCGGTTGGCATGGTGATGCCCTCGTCAAGAATCCAGCCGCACACCTCGTCGACACGCGCCATCCATCGGCTGTCGACCGTACCGTTGTCGTCGGTCTTCTGCCACCAGGTGACGGGGAGTCTGATACCTTTGAATCCGGCGCTGGCATAGGCACGTATTAGCTCGCGGGTGATGGAAGGATTGCCCCAGCAGTTTTCATAATCGAGAGGATTAGTGGTGTAGACCCATGTGCCGTAGGCATCGAGAGTATTGCCGATATTGAGTCCGGGATACATGTTTGCCACAGCGTCGGCGGCAGATTCGTGTCCGTCGTCAACGACTGCCGGACGCCCCGATTGTGTGACGGCAAGTGTTTGCGAGACCTTTTCGGCGGTGACAGTGACAGTCGCCGAGCGATTTTCGGTATTGTCGTTGGCTGGAGCCGAGATGGTGATTGTGGTGCGACCCTTTGAACCGCTGAGCGGCGTCACAGTGAGCCATGAGTCTGAAACGGTGACACTCCAGGCGGTGTTGCCGATGATGTCGAGGGTTGTCTGACTCTCCGAGGCTGCCAATGTCAGCGTGGTCTGGGTGGTGGCGCCGCCCAAATTGACAATACTGATGGTGGGGGTGATGTCTTCTGATGGATCTGATGTGCTGTCGCCGCAAGATGCGAGGGTCATCAGTGATAGGAGGGAGGATAGCAAAATTAGTTTCCTTGCAGTGGTCATGTTGCAAGTAAGTTATTATAATACAAATATTTGACAGCGGATTAATCACTGCAAACTTTAGAAATATAGGTCGTTAATCATAGCTTTCACACCGGAATCACCAGCATGGGAATATCGGCATGGATGAGGATGCGGTGCGCGAGTCCGGGGTTGAAAAGTCTGGCAAAGACGTTCTGCTTCTTGTTGGGAAGTACCAGCAGATTGACATCTATAGACTTCTCGATGTCGCGTATCTGCTCGAGTATTCTGTCGAGCGCGACCGACTCGGTGTTATAGTTGAATTGTGGGTAATGCTCTCTACAATAGGCAACAATAGAGTCGCGTTGACGTGGTGAGCGGTCAAATGGTCTTTTCTTTGCCGGAATCTCAACGAATGTCACTGTCGCTTTCGAGCCGTCGAGCAAACGAGCCATCGCGTCAAATGCCAAGATGTCCTCCTGGTCGAGATTGGTAAAGAACAGTATGTTTTTGATTGAACTGTCGATGTCGATTTTCATGTGCTCGGGCACTGTGAAAATCGTAAACTGTCCGCGGTCAAGTACCTCGGCAGTCACACTGCCTATCATTTCGGTTTCCTTGCGGTCCGAGCCTCTTGTACCCATGACGACAAAACGCGGGGGATTTGCCTTGGCAAAGTTGATGATGGCATCCTCGGGGACACCCTCGGCGACCTTTGTCGAGAATCTGACGGGGGGCAGCGCTCCAGACTTGATCATGTTCCTCAGTCGGTCGGCGAATGTCGCCATCTGCGACTGCGCTGTGGTGAGCAATGCGCGTCGCGTTGCACTGTCGGCAATCTCATAGGTGAGTGTGTCGGATAGCTGCATATTCCCGGCAACATAGGGGTCGATGTATGAATGGAACAGCGTTATCTCGACATCGTGAGCCTTGGCGAGCTTGAATGCTGCGATGGCAGCGTTGAAAGAATACTCGCTGAAGTCGACGGGTACAATGATTGCATGGTCGCTCGAATGAGAGTCCATGTCTTTGTTGGCGAAAATTTCGGGATTCTCGACAATCCTCAGCGCGAGAGGCAGGTCGGACTCATGGATGCGAATTCTGACGCCCGAAGAGACTGTGGGTTGCTCGAGGTTGACATTTTGGAGCATGACTTCAACGCCTTCACGCTCAAGAATGTTCTTGAGAGCCAAGGCGCGGTCATAGGTGTGTATGGCGAGAGTTATCAACCGCATTTTTCAAATCATAGGCCCCAAATAGCGGGAGCGATTGTTTTTGATAGGGTGATGTTTTGAAAAGTTATTGTTTGAATAGTTTTGGAGATTGGGGAGAGAAGGTGGGGGAGAGGAGAATGATTATCCGGAGAACAAAGGTGTCGGCCTTTGTTTACGCCTCATGCGCGTTCTCCTGGAGGATTTCTACTGCCATGTCATAGATAGTAGAATCATCGAGGACAACGATGCCGCCATCGGGACCGGGTTCGATGTGGACGCCGCAATTCTTGCCAAAGTCATAATTGCTGCCGCCAAAGTAGTTGCGTACTGTCTGAACGGTGATGTTCAGCTTATCTGCGATTTTGTGCATCGAGCCATCGGGGAGGCTGTCTTTGAGACGACGGAGGTCGTTGAATGTTATAGTCTTTGTCATGATCTGTAGGGTTAAGATGTGAGAAACCTTAATTGTTTTAAACTGTCCTAAAATTAGTGTTTGTTTTTATATTATGCAACATTTATGCTAAAAAATTTTTATATGTTTTACAACATGTTTTTAGCATTTAATTGATTTTAAAACAATTAGCCACGCTCAAAAGTTTTCACTTTGTAAGCGTGGCTACAAATTTTCTTTCAAATCGAGGCTCAAATCTTCTCAATGTCCGATCCCGACACCCATGCGCGGGTGGTGTTGTTGATCTTGACATTGTACCACATCGAGGTCATCGGGTCTTGCGGAGTCGATATGGAGTCGATGATTTGGAGGCGTGTCCCCTCGTGAATGGGCACAACCTTGTCGGCGGCTGTACGAGGCGTAGAGGGTGTTGAGGTGAGGTTTGTCGACGGAGCAATCACCACTGCCGTGCTGTGGCTCTGTGCGCCATTGGCTGTCTCCCATGCTATATAAATGGTGTATGCCATGGCAAACAAGAGGATGCCGGCGCCGAAGAATCCTATCTTGCGCACATTGACGCTGGTGCCGAAGAGGTAGAGCGCTACCGCGCCGATGGTGATGAGGAAAACCACAAATGCCACCCATGCCCAACCATTGGGCGAGAAGTTGGAGACAATCGAGTTGTGCACATTCATCAGGAATGTGCTGTCGTCCTCGGGCTTGTCGACAATCTTGCCATCGACATATTTGAGGTTGATGGCAGCCTCCTGGTTGGAGGGGTCGAGCTTGAGCGCGCGCTCATAGTAGAGAATCGAGTTGCCGAGTTCTCCGAGACGGTAGTATGTGTTGCCCATATTGTAGTACAGGTCTGAGCTGACGCCTTGCTTGCTTGCCGCTTCCTTGTACCATCTCAATGCCGTGTCATAGTCCTTGGCGTTGTATGCCGAGTCGGCGCGTTCGACGGCTGTCAGCGCGCGACCGGGCAACGCTACAGCCAGCACAAGAATCAGAATGATATATAGCTTTGTTTTCATTGTCTGCAGTTTTTGATGTTTCAGCGTTTCTTTACCGATTCGATGTTCTTGATCACCTCGACAGTGGCGTTGTAGAGGTCTGACACCTCGCTGTCGCTGTGCTCGGGGGTGAATCGTGCCATTTCACACTCGTCGATGATTGCGACAAGACGGTCGGCGGTAGATTCGGACACGTTATAGCTTTCGAGACGATCCTTGATGTTGTCGCGAGTGAGAGCCGATGCGGGGATCTTGAGTTTGTCGCCGATATATCCGAAGATAGCGCGAGCCAACAGCTGGTAGAACAACTCGTTCTGCTTGCTGTTCATTGCCTGACGAGCAGCCTTGAGGCGCTTGTTGGCGACACGGTTGGCGCGAGAAGTCTTGCGTCCCTCGACATCGGCATTGAGCTTGAGCTGGTGTCGATAGATGAAGATGGCGCAGATCAAAGCGACAATCACGAGGATATACCCAAGGATATATGTTGTTGAACCCCAGATGTATTTGGGCTCGAGTGAGAGACTCGAGGACTTGGACGCCTTGATGTGGAGGATGTCGTCCATAGTCTTGTCGACAACGGTCTGAGTAGCCGCGCCAACATTGTCGTTGCCCTTGATGACCTTCTCGTTATAACCTTTGAGTTCGATGGTTTTGTAGCTCTTGGAGGCAAGATCGAAGTAGACAAAGTCTTGCTGGGGAATCGCAATCTGACCAACCTGCTGGGGAATGAATGAATATTCGGCTGTGAATTTGCCGGTCATGTCAGAGCCGTTGAAGTGGGCGTCAACATTGGACTTGGGAGTATAGCACTCGACTGTCGGTGGAAAGCTGACGTCGGGGATGGCGAGATTTTTGATGTTGCCGGTACCAGAGATTGTGAGGGTGAGGGTGGCTACATCATTTGTACGCAATATTTCGGGCTCGAGAGTGCGTGTGGCAGTGAACGAACCGACGGCACCGCTGAATCCGGCGGGCTTGGGCTCGGGAAGAGCCTCGACATTGACAGTCACCGAATTGGAGGTTGTTGTGATTTTCTTCTCGACCGGAACCGAGGTGATGAAGAAGCCATTGGATACGCGCTTGTATGTCTCGAGGGTCACGTCATAGCGACCCGAATTGATGGTGAGCTTGCCGGACTTCTGCGGGTAGAGCAAACACTTCTTGAGAACCGCCGTATAGTAGTTGGAACCGCGGAAGTGTTCCATTGTAATACTCTGCGACACAGGAAGTTCTTCTGAAAGAAATCCGTTGTATGTGGGCAATGTCGTTGCCTGGAAACCGGTGATGTTGTGCTTGGTGTAGACCTTGATTGTCGCTATGACAGCCTCCTGCTCATAGAGATGACTCTTGGAGAGATTGACGGTGACGATGAAGTCCTCGGGCTTGATGTTGGTGTCGCCTTGGTCATAGGACTGCGTCATGGCGGGAGCACCGCTGTTCTGACCCTGCTGGGGTGCGTTTTTGTCAGGCGGTAGGATGGTGATTGTCACGGCATTGGAGCTGTAGGATTTGCCGCCGGATGTCACTGATACCGAAGGAACGGTGACCGAACCGGCCTTCTCGGCAACAAAAGTGAAACTGTAGTCGCGCGATGCCGACGTCGACACCTGACCGTTGATAATCTGAGTGCTCTGCATTGTCGAAACACTGGGACCGTAGAGCAACCGGCAGTTTTTGAGTTCTGGCGCATTGTTGACCGCGCCATCAATGTCAGCGAGTCTGAATGTGACATTGAAGCGCTGGCCTTGCACGACCTGCCCCGGAGCCTGAACCTTGATAGATTGCGCGAAGACACTCAGCGGCAAAAACATTGCCACGAGTGCCAGCGCCATCGAAAATATTTTGATATTTGATTTTCTCATAGTCTAATTATCCATTACCATGGTTTGTCTGATTGGGGACGGCCAACAGGCTGCACGGGCTTTTTCTTGCCCTGTTCGCGGCGAGTCTGATTTTCGCGGTTCTGCACGGCATTGAGCATCTGGTCCTTGTCCTGGTTGGACTGGGGTTGTTGCTGCTGCTGTTGCTGCTGTTGCTGCTGTTGTTGATCCTGGTTCTGCTGCTGTTGCTGCTGATCCTGATTCTTGTCCTGATTGTTTTTGTTCTGGTCTTCGGGAGGCAACTTGAGTTGTGTGACACGCAGGTTCTGCACAGCCTTGATATCATTGGGCTGTCGGCGCAAAATCTGCTTGTAATATTCGATTGCCTGACGATAGTACTGTGTCGACATCTGATTGAGGGTGTCAGCCAGTTGCTGGTTGGCGGGATCCTTGGCGGCATCGCGATACATGTCGCCGGTAATGGAGTTGACGTTGCCGAGATTGTAGAGCGATGCACGCTGCAAGTCGGCGTCCTGTGAGGATTTGCCGAGCTCGTCAAACGCCTTCATGCCTTCGGTCAAACCGATAGAGTCGTTCTTGAGCACCGATGCAAGTGCGCGGTCATATTTGGCGACCTCTGATGAGGGATTTGCCTCGAGAGCCTCGTCGTATTCGGTCACAGCATCGCCAAACTTGTTTTTCTCGAAGAGTTTGTTGCCGCTCTTGATGGCGTTGCGCTCTGCTTTGTTGCTCATGTCTGACTGACACGAGGCGAGGGATGCCAGGCACAGCGCCGCGATGGCAAATATGTTTGCAAACTTATTGTTCTTCATTTCTCGTTCTTTTTAGCGCCATTCTTGGATGACTTGGTGAAGAAATTGATGTTCTTGAGCCACGGGCTCTTGCGTTCCAGGACGAGTATGTCGATGATGAGGAACACAAAGGCAAGCCGTGCGAACACCGGGAACTGCTCGGCGCTTATCTTGTAGCTGACCTTGTTGAATTCCTTCTTGTCGAACTTGTTGAGCTCGTCGGTGAGCTTGTCGAGCGCGTTAGGCTGGGCTCCGTTGAGGTAAACGCCACCGCCTGCCTTTGCGATTTCGGCAGCCGCGGCTTCGTCAATCTTTGACATCACCTCCTGGCCGTCGTTGTCGGTGAGGTATCCGCCTTTGTACGGGATTTTGGCACCTGTAGATGTGCCTACACCCACAACATTGACCTGAATGCCGTTTTCCTTGGCGACCTGCGCCGCCTCGACAGCCGAGCCTTCATGGTCTTCGGCGTCGGTGATGAGGATGATGGACTTCTTCACGTCGGTGTCTTCCGAGAAGTTCTGCGAAGCCATCTTGAGCGCGTCGGCGATATTGGTGCCCTGGTTGGGTATCGAGTCGGGATGCAAGTCGTTGAGAATGAGCTTTGCCATATAGAAGTCGGTAGTGAGCGGCAATTTGGTCTTGGCGTCTTCGGCGAAGATCACGAGACCCACCTTGTCGTTGTCAAGTTTGTCCACCATCTTCTCGAGCAAACGCTGAGCGCGTGACAGTCTCGATGTACCGTTGGGGTCGTTGGTCGACGAGGCGAGCATCGAGCGCGACAAGTCAAACGCGACAACAACCTCGATGCCTTTTGAGCTCTCGGTCTTCTCGGTCTCGCCCATGCGGGGACGGGCGATGATGATGACGATTGCCGTCAACGCGATGAGTTGCAGGGCAATCTTGACGCCACCCTTGTAGACCGACGCGTCGGGCATGAGGTGAACGAGCGTCGCCGGATTGCCAAAACGTTTGAGTTTGCTGTGCTTGGCCCTGCGCGCCATCCAGTACAACAGGAAGACAAAAGGCACTGCCAGCAATATGAGTAGATAATATGGATGGGCAAAATCTAACATATCCGTCAAATTTTATCGACCTCGTGCGAGGTCTGTTTTTTCATTAGTTTTCTTTGTTTGATTACTTGCTTTGAAATCAAGGAATTGTCCTGAAGAGAGTGTATCTCAGCAGCAGCTCGAGACCCAGGAAGGCGAGCAGCAACCAACCCCACATGGCATAGTCGTCCTCGGTGTGCGAGAAGTTCTTGACGTCCATCTTGGTTTTTTCGAGTTGGTCTATTTCGTTGAACACGTCTGCGAGCACCTTGTTGTTGGTGGCGCGGAAGTATTTGCCGTTGGTTTCCTGGGCGATTTTCTTGAGTGTAGCCTCGTCGATCACGACCTTCTGACGCTCGTACTGGATGCGTCCCAGCGCGTCATAGGCAACTGGAACCTCGGCAGTACCTTCGGTGCCAATACCGATGGTGTAGACCTTGATATTGTTGGCCTTGGCGCGGTCGGCGGCATCGAGCGGGGTGATGATGCCGGTGTTGTTCGAGCCGTCGGTCATCAGGATGATGCTCTTGCTCTTGGCTTTGCCTTCCTTGAGACGATTGATGGATGTGGCGATGCCGTCGCCGATGGCTGTACCGTCCTCAAGCATACCCAGATTGATGCTCTCGAGGTAGTTGATGAGCGCTGCGTGGTCTGAAGTCATGGGGAGACCCGTGAGGCTCTCGCCCGAGAAAATCACAACGCCAATGTTGTCGTCGGTACGTCCGGCAACAAACTTCTTGGCGATTTCCTTGGCAGAGGTGAGACGGTTGGGCTTGAAGTCCTTGGCAAGCATACTGGATGAGATGTCCATGGCAAGGATGATGTCGGTGCCCTCGGTCGACGAGGTGCGCCAGCTGTCCTTGAGCTGCGGACGGCAGAGGATGATGATGAGGCATGCCAGCGCCGCGAGTCGCAGAATAAACAATATGTGTCTCATGCGCGCGCGCCAGGGCATGGGGGCTTTGGCGAAAGCGCCGATTGACGATATCGCCAAGGTCGGGCGCGCGTTTCTCTGTTTAAGCAGATACCACACAATCAGAGGTATGAATATCAGAAACAGCCAGAGATATTGAGGGTTGGCAAATTGCATATCTATTTGAATTTATAGTTGGCTCTTCTTGTTGTTTGTCAGGCAATAGGGCAGGGGATGGGTCAATTTTTCTTGGCGGTCTTCTTGCCTTTCTTGTCTTCTTCTTCGGGTTCTTCGACGGGAGCAGTCTCGGTCACGAAGTCGCTGATGGTTGAGAACGAGCGGACATTCTCGTCAACGAGCGGACGCACCTTGGCAAACTTCACAAAGTCGGCGGTGCGCAGAACAGGGTCGATTCTCTGCATGAACGGCACCAACTCGCCATTTTGCTCCATTGCCTCGAGAATCTGTGTCGTCGACATCTCGCGTGCATATATGCCGAAGCGACCTTCGAGATACTGTCTGAAGATGTCGGTGAGCTCGGTGTAGTATTCCTTCTCGTGTCCGGTTTCGGCGAGCTTGCGTTTCTTGAGTTCGTCAAGCTGCTTGAAAGCCAGGATGTGGGGAGGCACAACCTTTTTGCGCGGCAACAATGTGGGGCCGTTCTTCTTGTAGAGCATGACTGCGGCGGCAGCGAGGCCGGCAACGAGCGCCACGATGAGCACCCAGTACCACCACGATGGGATGAAGTCATACCACTGCGCCTTTATCGAGCGAGTACCCTCCATGGGGTTGAGCCACAGAGAGTCCTTCATTTCGCGAGGCATCATCGGTTCGTTGACCTTGAGTGTCAAGTCCTTGGAGTTTACAGTGTCGCCATTGTAGGCGTATCTGAACGGCGGGATGCTGACGACACCGGGGTCGAATGGCTGAATCGTGAAGTCATAGGTCAGCTGATATCGTCCGGGGGACACCTCGGTGGAGTCGACAGTGACCTGCCGCACCTCGACACCGGCGATTTCCTTGTCGGGCATGTTGACCAGCGCGCCTTCATGACGGTTTTTCAGCACTTCGACTTTGAGCGACATGCGTTGTCCCATGACCACCTCGACCGAGTCGAGCGAGGCATTCACAACCATCGGAGGCGTCGCCGATTGAGCCGATGCCGCCGCGGGAGCAATTGTCATCATGATGGCCGAAACAGTCAGGCCGGATAGTTTCTTTGATATTTTCATTGTTTGGATTTCAAACAAAATATTGGCATAACACAATTTAAAATACACGCGTCAACGTGTGCCACGTGTCTTGAACAGCGCCATCAACGATTTGACATAGTCTTCGTCGGTGGCAACCGACACGAAGTCGACTCGCGTGCTGCGCAGAGTCTCTGCCATCACCTGCTGTCGCTCGTACCACCAGCGGTCGTAAGCCTTGCGTGCGCCCTTTGACGATGTGTCAATCCATCTTGTCTCTCCGGTCTCGAGGTCGGCAAACCTGATTGTGCCGACGTCGGGCATCTTGGAGTCTCGCTTGTCATAGACCTGGATTGCCATGAGGTCGTGCTTGTTGCGCGCGATCTGCAGCGGCTGGTAGTAGTCCTTGTCGTCTATGAAGTCTGAGATGAGGAATGCCGAACAGCGTTTCTTTTGGGCGTTGGTGAAGTATTTGACGGCAGCACCGATGTCGGTGCGGGGATTCTGGGGCTGATAATCGATGAGTTCGCGGATAATCAGCAAGATTTGTTTCTTGCCTTTGCCCGGAGGTATGAACTTTTCAATGCGGTCGGTGAAGAAAATCGCGCCGATTTTGTCGTTGTTTTGTGTGGCAGAGAATGCGAGCGTCGCCGCTATTTCGGCAATCATCTCGCGCTTCTCGGGACCGACGGCTCCAAATGCGCCACTGCCCGACATGTCGACCAGCAGCATCACCGTGAGCTCGCGTTCTTCTTGATAGACCTTGACATAGGGGTGGTTGTGACGCGCAGTCACGTTCCAGTCGATGTCTCGGATATCGTCGCCGTATTGATATTCACGCACCTCACTGAACATCATGCCGCGTCCCTTGAAAGCCGAGTGGTATTCTCCCGCGAAGATATTTTGGGAAAGACCACGGGTTTTGATTTCTATTTTTCGAACCTTCTTCAGAAGTTCTTTGGCGTCCATGTTTTGAGGTGTTTTGTTGGGGGATGAATTTTAGTGCAGTTCCCGGCACGATGGGTTAGGGAACCTGCACCTTGTCGAGGATCTCTGTGATGATCTCGTCGGTGGTGATGTTGTTTGCCTCAGCCTCGTATGTCACGCCGATGCGGTGGCGGAGCACATCGTGGCAAACGGCAATGACATCCTCGGGGATGACATATCCGCGCTGATGCAGGAATGCGTATGCGCGAGCAGCCTTGGCGAGCGAGATCGATGCACGGGGCGATGCACCATAGGCGATGATGCCGCTGAGGTCGTTGAGACCGTATTCAGAGGGATAGCGTGTGGCAAATACGATGTCGACAATGTATCTTTCGATTTTCTCGTCAACATAGATTTGCTCGACAATCTTCTGAGCCGCAGTGATTTCCTCGGGTTTGATGATGGGTTGCACCTCCTGCTTTTCGCGGGCGATGTTGTATCTCACGATCTGACGTTCCTCGTCCTTTGAGGGGTAGCCGATGACGACTTTCATGAGGAAACGGTCGACCTGTGCCTCGGGGAGAGGATAGGTACCTTCTTGTTCGATGGGGTTTTGGGTAGCCATGACGAGGAAGGGTCTGTCGAGCTCGAAAGTCGAGTCGCCGATAGTCACCTGACGCTCCTGCATGGCTTCGAGGAGTGCGCTCTGCACCTTGGCAGGGGCACGGTTGATTTCGTCAGCGAGGACGAAGTTTGCGAACACCGGGCCTTTCTTGACCTGGAATTGCTCGCTCTTGACACTGTAGACCATAGTACCGATTACGTCGGCGGGCAGCAAGTCGGGGGTGAACTGGATGCGGCTGTACTTTGCATCAATCAGTTGAGCCAGAGTCTTGATTGCCAATGTCTTTGCAAGACCGGGAACACCTTCAAGCAGCACGTGTCCATTGGACAACAGTGCGATCAGCAACGAATCAATCAGATGTTTTTGACCTACAATGGTTTCTTTCATGCCTCGTGTGATGAGGTTGATGAATTCGCTTTTGCCAGATACGAGATCATTAAGTTCTCGAATATTTACGGGGTCGCTCATAAAGTGTGATTTATATTGTTTTTACTTTCTATTAACAACAAGAATTCTAAAAATTGGTTTTGTTTGTATGACACAAAAGTATATACTATAACATTTAAAATTAACATCTCGACTGTTAATTTTGTATAGCAAATCTTTAAGGCTCTAAAGTCTTAACATTTTTTGTGCTCATCGACTTCAGGCCGTTTCAGACATGTATTATTATGTTGGGATTACTTGTATCGACCGTATATTTCGGCAATCTTGGCACAGGCATTTTTCTTGTCCAGAGCCTTGTCGCCGGTCAGAATATCGCTGAGGTCGGGAATGAGGACACGCGTGCCCGGCTTGATGCGGTCGGGGTGTTTGAGATGGTCGCTGTTGGCCTCGTAGATGTAGACCCAATAGTCTTTCTCGCCATAATATTTTCCTGCCAAAGTGGTGAGGAATTGTTTCTCGGTCACAACGTCATACCTTGGCTCGGGTTTGGCAATGGGCTTTTCTTCTACGGGCTGCTCGACCGCCGCTGTAGTTTCCTCATTGACAATGCTATCCGATTGCTCTTCGATCAACGCGGCGACTTCATCCGCCACCGGTTCGTCAGCAGCGATGCTGTCGGTCTTGACCTCGCAGACATTCTTCACGAGATACCCGATTTTGTCACGACCAAGATATCCTGCCGCAACACCGATGATCACACCCGCAAGTAGCATGGCTACCGCGCCCAAGACAGATACGCCTCGCGAACGCGTCACGGGGGCTTCCTTGTCATAGTATTCATCTTCGTCATCTTGAAGCTGAGGTTCATCGCCGTCATTTTCTGTGGGTTCTTCGCCATTATCCTCTACAGGCTCGTCTTCAACAGGTTCATCAACATGGTCTTCAACGGGTTCATCGCCACCGTCCTCAACGGGCTCATCGCCACCGTCCTCAGCGAGTTCATTATGAGTATCTTCAACTATTTCAACGACTTCCACCGTTTTGACAGTCTCGACAGTCTCGGTTATGGGATCTTGGATGGGTTGTTCCTCTACGGCTGGGAGGACCACCGGTTGTGGTACGGATTCAGTGCCATCGAGGCTGAGCGCCGATTCGTCAAAATCGCCATCGAGTTCTATTGCGTCGAAAGCATCAAAGGCAGTGTTCACCGCCTTTTGCATGGCAGCGTCGGGGGTAAACTTCACTGGATTTTCGGCATCGTCGACAACGTCAAACCTGCCGAGACCCTTGATGGTCAACGTGCCGTCTTCGGCCAACGCCTTTGTCACCAGTTCAAAAAACGCGTGAACAAACTCGCCGGCGACAATACGCTCGAGCCCGGCGTTCTCAGCAAAAATTCTCACAAGGGTAGGGAGTGGTAACGTGGTATTCATTTTTTTGCGGAATTGACAGTTTTTCTAAGTTTTGAACCATTGACAAAAGACACGGTGACGCGCGGCGGAACCAGCGCCTTCTTGCCGGACTCGAGTTCTACGATTTGCTCGTCTTCCTTTGTCGATACAAAAGTTCCAAATCCCGGAATTGCCGAGTTGTCGAGGTCTGACGCCACACTCGCCAGCACACCCACGAGCTTGTCGCACAGTGTGGTTGTCGTCTTCGCGTCACAACCCGAACTTTTGGCCAATGCCGCCAAAAATGTTTTGTTATCCATAACAGAATATATTAGATTGTTTTAACTTCGATAATATCACTCATTCGCGTCGAGTATAGCCTCGATGCCTTCTCACGTTTGACGCACGAGTCCAGCGGCGCGTGTGTAGCCACATGCACCATGTCGCGCGCCATGTCGCCGCGATTGATTTCGTCCATCACCCTCATCAGCCTCGAGCGTTTGTCGCGCTCGTCGGGAGTGGTGAACAACGACGGTTGGAATTGCCGAGCGTCGACGATGTTGCTGATGATGACACCTGCCTTCTTGTATCTGTATCCGCGTCGGTATATCGCCCGGAGAGCCCTGATGGCGCCGGCGGCAATGGTCATGGTGTCGGAGGTTGCCTCATCAAAGCCGACATTGGCGGTATTGAAATACTGTTCCTCGTCCTGACGGAATGCGTTGGTCATCACAAACACCGACAACTCTGCCGCCAACGAATTTTGCTCGCGCAATTTGCGCGATGCTATGGTGGCAAATGCCGAGACTGCCTCGCACAGCGTGTCGATGTCTTGAATCGACTTGCCAAAAGAACGCGAGCAACAAATCTGTTTCTTGGCAGGCGGTTCAAATTCAAAGTCCATGCAACGCACTCCGTTGAGTTCGAGCCATGTGCGCTGGCACGGCACCGCAAATTTGCTCTTGACGCGCTCCTCGGACATATTGGCAAAATCGAGTGCCGTGCGGATGTTGCTCTCCTCGAGCTTGGCACCCAGTCGTCTGCCAATACCCCAGACATCGCCAATCGGTGTGCGTGACAACGCCGCCACTCTCTTGGCATCGCTGTCAATCATCGCCACACTGCGATATCCCGGATATTTCTTGGCAAACTTAGCCGCAACTTTTGCCAGAGTCTTTGTCTCAGCGATGCCCAGCGATGTGGGTATGCCGGTGGAGCGGCGCACACGTTGCACCATGCTTCTGCCCATTTCCACAAGCTGGTCGACCTGCCATCCGTCCATCGAGACAAAAGCCTCGTCAATCGAATAGACCTCGATATCCTCGGCAATCGACGACAACACCGCCATGACACGCGCCGACATGTCGCCATAGAGCCGATGGTTGCCCGACAGCACCGCGACATTGTTGGCATCGCATATACTCTTGATCTTGAAATATGGATTGCCGCGTTTGAGCCCCAGCGCCTTTGCCTCATTGGACAGCGCGACCGCGCACCCGTCATTGTTGCTGAGCACAATAACGGGACGGTTCCTCAACGCCGGGTCAAAAACCCGCTCGCAAGAAACAAAGAAATTGTTGCAGTCTATCAGTCCGATCATAGGAAATTTGCAGGGTGATGGGATAATGGTTGTTGGCAGGGTCAGAATCTGCGGCGTCGCCGATTCTGCTTGATGGTATGGGTGACCACGCCCCACACCTCAAATCTGAGGTCGGGGGTGACCAATATAGGGTCGAACGCCTCGTTGGATGGTATGAGCCACACCTTGTCGGGTTCGATGGAGATGCGTTTGAGCGTGAACTCGCCGTCAATGCAACACACAGCGAGGTCTCCGTTCATGGGTTCGAGCGACCGGTCGATGACAATGATGTCGCCCGAGTCGATGCCGTCGCCTATCATTGAGTCACCGGTCACTCTGCCATAGAATGTCGAGGCGGGGTGGGTGACTATCTCGCGATTCAAGTCTATAGACTCGCTGATATAGTCCTGTGCCGGCGATGGAAATCCCGCCTGGATGCCGCTCTCGGCAAAAGGCAGGGGCATATCGCTGCTCAAGTCGGGCTTGAAAATGTCTACAATAACTTGTTTTGTCGCCATAGTTTTTATTTTTTGTTATCGGTCGAAAAGCAGACTTTGGGAGTATGCCTTTCGACCGGGTTTGAGAGTTTCGTAGTTGTGCCGTGTCAATCCCAGATTTCCTCTGCGATTGCATAGCGCGGGCGGTGCTTCACCTCGACAAATATCTTGCCGATGTATTCGCCGACAATGCCAAGTCCAATGAGAATCAGGCTACCCAGGAACCACACCGACAGCATAAGTGACGACCAACCTGAGATTGGCGAGCGGAAGAAGTATGCCACCAACACCCATATTGCCACGAGGATATCCAGAATGAGCAATGTGAATCCGGTGAGAAAAATCATTCGCATCGGTTTTGCCGAGAACGAGGTGATGCCGTCGATTGACAGACTAATCATCTTGCTCAGCGGATATTTTGATTCGCCAGCCACACGCGAGGCGCGCTCGTAGGTGACGATTGACGACTTGAGACCGATATTGGGGACGATGCCGCGGAGGAATAGATTGGACTCGCCATATTCAGACAACAGATCCAGAGCCTTGTCGCTCATCAGTCGGTAGTCTGCGTGGTCGTATATTGTCTCGAGACCCATGCGATTTTGGAAAGAGTAGAAGGCGTGTGCAGTGGTGCGCTTGAACCATGTGTCGGTGGCACGCGAACTTCTCACGCCATAGACGATATCGTCGCCGTTTCTGAAATTGTCTACCATCGAAACGATGGCTTCGGGGTCGTCCTGCAAGTCGGCGTCGATAGAAATCGCGGCGTCACACTTGCCGGTCACAGACATCAGTCCAGCCAACAGCGCGTACTGGTGACCGCGGTTGTGAGCCAGAGATACAGCCTTGACTCGCGGTTCGCGAGCATGCCACTCCTCGAGCACTTCCCATGTGCGGTCTTTGCTGCCATCGTTTGAACACAGCAGGTAGCTTGAGGGCGAAATCTTCTTTTCTCCAACCATCCTGTCGAGCAGCGACAGCAACTTGGGCAATGTTATGGGCAGCGCCTCCTGTTCGTTGTAGCACGGAAGCACAATAGCGATTGTTGGCAATGATCGGTTCATAATATCATCAATATCTTTGATGTAAATTGTTCGACAAATAAATTTTGGAATCTGATGTCTTGTGAAGTTTGATTTTTCTTGCAAAAATAGTAAAAGTTTTCAACAAAACGATTAGTGCACCACGTTATTCTCATCTAATATTTATATATTTGCAATCTCAAGCGTGTCCAATCATCATGACATCACACCCATGACAGCAACAACACTACACATCTGCACCGACCAATTCAAGCTGCCGGCGAGCAAATACATGCACCATGTATTGTCGTTGTGGCTGTCGCGTCATTGGTGGCTCGCCATTGTTCCGTTTGCAACATTGGTCCTGTCGTTCAGCAATATAGCATGGGCGTATGTGTCGCTCATCATCGTCATGATGATATATCCGACAGCCATGATGATGGTATATTACAACTACGCGCTGACTCGACACGCACGTCTGGCGCTATACAGACAACGCCTTGTCATTGGTGGCGACACAATCGAACAGCACTTTGTAGCCGATGAACAATTTGAAGCTGTTCCGGCAGTTCAAATCTACGACACTACAGATGTCAAGCAGCTGTCAATCAATGGCAAAACCCTCACAATAGACATGGCAAAACCGCGGTATCACCACCTGTCGGTACCCATCGAAGCCATGTCGGATGATGACGTGCAAAGTTTAAAGCTGTACTTTGGCACAAAATTTGCCTTTTGATTGTTATAAGTTTACTTAACCACAAACAACAATTACTCTCGTGACCACAAAACAAATCAACGACATACACCGCAAGGTCTCAAACCTGCTCGACAAATATCGTCTGAAAGAAGCGTTTGCCCTCATTAGACAAACCGCCGAGGAGTCTATGGCATGGGAATATGGCGACCGCGTGTCACAGCTCGAGGAGTCGTACCGCTACATGCTGCAATATCTCATGCAGGGTGTCAATGACCCCGACCGCGACAAGGTCTACAACTCGCTGTTGTGCGGCGCGCATGCCACTCTTGACGCGCTGGTGAGACATCTGCTGACTCGCGACTCGGCAAGTCTTTACTTCAACACACTCAGATATATAAAGGTGAGCAAGACGTCATTGCGCGAGCTCATCGCCAACCGCATCAGACTGTCCGAAAGCAATATCATAGACCGGATAGAGTCGGGGGACAACAATGCCCCGACAGACTCAGGCGAGCGCCTCGACCGCGACATCTTCAACGCCATCTGGGTGTCACTGCCACTGGCAGAGGGTGACGCCGAACTAATCCGCGAAACCATTCTCGACGAGACCGCGCCCCGCGACCTTGCCATCGTGATGCTCTCGGCAACCCTGTTGGGATTGCTGGAATATTTTGACGAGAACAAAATCAAATTGCTCTTGACGGTTTATGAGAACTCTGACGACATGCGACTGTCATCCATCGCACTCGCGTCACTGCTCATAGCCCTCTTCAAATACCGCGACCGCGAGCTGCCGGCATCGGTCACCGCACGGCTCCAGACTTTGGCGTCATTGCCCGGGTGGAAGCAAGACCTGCGCATCGCCTTCATCGAGATGATTCGCGCACGCGACACCGAGCGCATCAACCGCACGATGCAAGACGAGATATTGCCCGGAATGATGAAAATCCAGCCCGAAATCCTGACCGACATTCGTGACGGCCGCATCAACCCTGAAGATTTGGCATCAATCGAGGCAAATCCGGCATGGGAAGATATGCTCAAGAAAAACGGAGTGGCAGACAAAATCAAGGAAATGAGCGAGTTGCAACAGGATGGTAGTGATGTGTTCATGAGCACGTTCTCACACCTCAAGTCGTTCCCATTCTTCAACGACGCCTCAAATTGGTTCGTGCCATTCACCACTCAACGTGCTGAATTGACATCCGGCTCTCACAAAGAACTGACGCCGATTGCCGAACTCATCGAGTCACTGCCTTTCTTGTGCGACAGCGACAAATACTCGTTTGTGTTGTCGCTCAACATGGTGCCACAAGCACAACGCGACCTCATGCTCTCTCAGTTCAGAATGCAAAAAGAACAGCACTTTGAGGCGATGGGCAGCATGATGTATCAGACAGCCAACGAGCAAAGACGCACGGAGATAAACAACTTCTTGCAGAACATCTACCGATTCTTCAAACTGTTCAACCGCAGCAGCGAATTTTATGACCCCTTCAACGAAGGTCTCAACCTCCTGAAGGTCGACACGTTGAGAGAAGACCTCGACGACACCGAGACACTGCGCGTGGTCGCCGAGTTCTACTTCAAGCTGGGATATTGGAACGACGCGCTCGACGCGTTTGTCAGACTTGACGAAATGTCAATCCCAGAGGCGGCAATATTCGAGAAAATCGGCTATTGCTACCAGATGCTTCAACAGAACGACAAGGCTATCGAGATGTACAAGCAAGCCGAGATCTTCGAGCCCGACAACCGATGGGTTCTCAACCAGTTGGCAAAGGCATGCAGGGCAGAGCGCAACTATAGCGATGCGATAGGATACTACAACAGATTGCTCAAGCTATACCCCGACAATCCGCCGGCTTCGCTGACACTCAACCTCGGATACTGCCACCTGCAGGTCGATGAGCCGGAAGATGCCGCCAAAATGTTCTACAACTATCAGTTCAATAACCCCGACTCGACTCAGGCGGACCGACCGCTGGCTTGGGCATTGTTCCTGTTGGGCAAGTATGACAAGAGCCTCGCCTTGTATGAGAAAATCATCGCCCATCAGCCCACATCAGACGACTATCTCAACGCCGGACACGTGGCTTTCGCGCTGTCAAACCTCAAAGAGGCAGTCAATTACTACAAACTTGCCATTTCCACCGGCAAGAAGTCGCTCGATGAGTTCTTCAAAATACTCGGCGAAGACAAAACGCACTTGCACAAGGCAGGCATATCGGACAGTTCCATAAAATTGGTGATGGATGCCTTGTTATATTCAATTTGATTTCTGAAAATTCACCCCAAAAATACACAATATTCCTATGGTTATACAACGCTGGCAATCTGTATTGCTGTTTCTCAGTTCCGTTCTTAGCGCATGGCTGTGCCATGCTCCGTTCGCGCAAGCCGAAGGCGCTTCAATCTATCTGTCGGCACAGCCCGTGTTGCTGGTCATCAATGTGCTCGTCGCCGTTATGTCGCTCATAACAATTTTCCTTTTCAAGGATCTGCGTCTGCAGATGCGCGTCACGACAGTCAATATTTCCGTCATCCTCGCGCTGATTATCGGCATTGCCGTATCGGTGCACAGCAATGCGCTTGATCTGGCGTGGGGTGGGGCGCTCGCCATCGCGTCACTCGTATGCACATATGCAGCGTTGAGACTCGAGAGGCGCGACTACAAACTGTTGCGCAGTTCTGACAGACTCCGCTGACAGTCAGCAAAATAAATACACAACAAAACAAGGCGACAGCGCCATGCGAATTGTTATCGTGTGCGCGCTGTCGCCTTGTTTGTGTGTGCTGATGTCAGGACAATTTTTCTTTGAGGAACTTGCCGGTGTGGGATGCCTCGCATCGCGAAACCTCCTCGGGGGTGCCGGTTACCACAATCTCGCCTCCTTTGTCGCCGCCCTCGGGACCGATGTCGATGACATGGTCGGCGCATTTGACGACATCAAGATTGTGCTCGATGATGACGATAGTATGACCATTGGCGATGAGGCGGTTGAACGAGTCCATCAACTTGTTGATGTCGTGGAAATGAAGTCCGGTGGTCGGTTCGTCGAAGATGAACATGGTGGGTCGGGCGCTTTCGGTCGACAGATAATACGCCAACTTGACGCGCTGATTCTCTCCGCCAGACAGATTTGACGAAGACTGACCCAGTTTGATGTATCCGAGGCCTACGTCCTGCAACGGCTTGAGACGCGACACGATTTTCTTTTCCAACGAACCGTTGGCGCCAAAGAACTCTATGGCTTCATCGACGGTCATGTTGAGCACATCGTTGATGTTCTTGTCGTGATATCTCACACCGAGGATTTCGGGTTTGAATCGCTGGCCGTGGCATGACTCGCATTCGATGACAAGGTCAGACATGAATTGCATCTCGATGGTGATTGTTCCCTCGCCCTTGCATTCCTCGCATCTGCCGCCATCGGTGTTGAACGAGAAATGGGCGGGAGTGAATCCCATCTGCTTGGCTGCCTGCTGGTCGGCAAACAGCTTGCGTATTTCGTCGTATGCCTTGAGGTATGTGGCAGCATTGGAACGCGAAGACCGTCCGATGGGATTTTGGTCGATAAACTCGACAGCCTCGACGCGATGCAGGTCGCCTGCCAGCTTGTCAAACTTGCCGGGGGCGTCGCCAGCCTCACCGAGATGACGCACAAGAGCCTTGTAGAGGACATCGCGCACCAGCGAGGATTTGCCCGAGCCGCTGACGCCGGTGACAACAGTCATGACTCCCAGCGGAATCTTGACGTCGATGTTCTTGAGGTTGTGCTCGCGCGCTCCCTTGATTTCGATGTATGAGTTCCATTTGCGACGAGTGCGCGGCACGGCAATCTTGAGCTCGCCGGAGAGGTATCTGCCCGTATATGAGCGCTCGCACGACTCGATTTCGGATATAGGTCCGGAGTAAACGATTTCGCCGCCATGCTGTCCGGCACGCGGACCGACGTCGATGATATAGTCAGCCTCGCGCATGATCTCCTCGTCATGCTCCACGACAACGACAGTGTTGCCCAGCGCCTGCAGTTGCTTGAGCACATGCAGGAGTCTGCCGGTGTCGCGCGAATGCAATCCTATCGAAGGCTCGTCGAGGATGTAGAGCGAGCCGACAAGACTGCTGCCCAGCGATGTCGCCAGATTGATGCGCTGACTTTCGCCGCCCGACAGCGAGTTGCTGAGGCGGTTGAGGGTGAGGTAGCCAAGACCGACATCGACGAGAAATCCCAGTCGATTTTTGATTTCAACAAGGAGGCGCTCGGCGATTTTTGACTCATGGGCGTTGAGCTCGATGTTCTTGAACCACTCGAGCAAATCGCGCACGGGCATGGTGACAAGTCTGGTGATGGGCTCGCCATTGACACGCACGTATGAAGCCTCGGGACGCAGGCGCGCGCCATGACATTCGGGGCAAAGTGTCTTGCCGCGATATCTGGCAAGCATCACGCGATACTGTATCTTGTGCTGCTGGGTCTCGATCCACGCAAAAAATCCGTTGATGCCTGGAAAGGTCGAATTGCCATCCCACAGAATGCGTTTTTGTTCCTCGGTGAGCTGGTTGTAGGGCTTGTGGATTGGGAATGATATGCGCGATGCCACGTGGATGAAGTCGCGCTTCCATTCGCTCATCTTCTCTCCACGCCAGCACACCACAGCGTCCTCATAGACCGACAGCGACTGGTTGGGGATGACAAGATCCTCATCTATTCCGATGGTGTTGCCAAAGCCTTCGCATCGCGGACAGGCACCGAAGGGGTTGTTGAAGTTAAACAATTGCTCTGTGGGCTCGATGAACTCAATGCCATCAGCCTCAAATTTCTTGGAGAAGTCATGGCGGTGCACGCTGCCATCGCGGTCAAAGACCAGCATGGACATCACGTTGTGGCCTTCGAAAAATGCCGTCTCTACGCTTTCGGCCATTCGCGACACCTCGTCTTTCTCACTGGATGTCGACAGACGGTCGATCAGCAGCTCATAGTCTTGTGGGGATTTGCCTTTGCTTTTGTCGGAAAGCACTTCCTCAATCTCGACAAAAGCATTGTCCTTGACAAGCCTCGAATATCCGCCCTTGAGATACACATCGAGCTGCGTATCAAATGTGCGTCCTTCGTTGATGTAGAGTGGGGCGACGATAGCCACACGCGTGCCCTCGGGATATGAGGCGGCAACAGCGAGAACGTCCTCGACAGTGTGCTTCTTGACTTCCTGGCCGCTTATGGGTGATATAGTATGTCCGATACGCGAGAACAACAGCCTGATATAGTCGTAAATCTCTGTGGATGTACCCACTGTCGATCTCGGGTTGCGAGTGTTGACCTTCTGCTCGATGGCGATGGCTGGCGGCAGTCCCTTGATGAAGTCGCATTCAGGCTTGGACATACGACCCAGGAACTGACGCGCGTATGCGCTGAGGCTTTCGACATAACGTCGCTGACCCTCAGCATATAATGTATCAAATGCCAGTGACGATTTGCCAGAGCCTGATAGCCCGGTGATGACAATGAACTTGTTGCGAGGCAGTTCGACATCAACATGCTTCAGATTGTTGACCGAAGCGCCCTTGACGACTATATTAACGCCCCTGGAACGCACCGGAGAGTATATATTGGGGACAATCGATTTGGACGCGTTTTTACGCACCTTCTTGTTATCCTCGACATATACATCGCAATCTGCTGTTTTATAGCCATTTAACGATTTATTATTAGCTGTGTTTTCTTTGCTAATCGCCATAATAAAATATGAATATAGATTAACCTTATAGGTATAAACAAAGTTTTAACCTACAAAGTTAGTCAAAAATAGGATAGCAACCGACTAAAAAGCATCAAAGCTACGCCCGAATCCGCCAAAAATTGCTTAAAAAAGCTATAGGTAGCTAACGCTGCAGCTGACGTGAAAGCAATCGGGTAGGCAACTTATCAACGTAGAAAGCAAACAACAAACATCGCCAACGATGGGATTATATCTGAAACCATTGACACTGTAACTGTTTCCATCAATGCAGGAGATGCAGGAAATGCATGAGAAGCAAAAGCCGTAATTATGCAATAATAGCAAGACAACAACATTAATAGTGTAAGTAGGAGGCACAAGCTCGAGGCGGTAGCAAAACGCCAGATAAATTGCATAAACCCCAACCCTGAGAAATTAATCATCATTATTTAACATAATACTGATTATTAAATGACGGTTTTCGAAAATCGCTATCATATTTACAGAAGTGAGCGAACTTTTTTGAGAGAATATTAGACTGACAAAAATCAGTAGAATCTGAATTGACGGTCGGATGAACACGAAAGGTCTTCTCGACACATCATCTCAAAAAATTTATAGAAGTGTGATACTTGCAAGAAACCACTTCGAAGGGAAAATAGAAAAAGCTTCGAAGTTATTTGATCGAATAAATGGCGTACACCTATTATAATAGAAGGCTAACAGATGTCGGTAAATGAAACAGCCCATAAATAACGACGATTAAAATCGGTCTGCAATGCTTCAATTATGGGTAGCGGACAATTGTAGAGCTGGTGAGTGTGAGATCTTGTTCTAATGCGTTGTTGAGTTTATAAACCTCAGCGTTATTTGGTCCACAAAAAAGCAGATAGAAGGCACAAAATAGCATGTAAAGTGTATTTTGCTAATAATTAGAGTGTTAATATACGGCCAAAATTATCTGGAGTTTTAATTAAAACGGCTAAATCATGTTAAAACGCGCTATGTTTCAATCGTTTAGCCGTCAAAAATGCAACTTGAGAGCCGTTGAGAATGTTATATTTACAAACAATAATAAGACTACACGTGACAAATGCACTCTAACGCGAGTGAGACCGACATTTAATCATAGAGAAATTGCAAACGGTAAATCAAGGTCTCATCGATTCTCTACCGCAGGCACTTACGTTTTACAGATGCACACGATTTAGATTTTAAAACGCACATAACCAAAATTCACATCTGAATATTGCATCTTCAAACTGATTGCTTTAGATGTAAATCAAAATTCAAAACCCATAATTAGCATAAATTTCAGAACACCACACGCCCAATTTACATTCACATTGAGCCGTTAGACTAAATCTCTAGCAAGCGAATATCGTTCACATTCGCAAAATATTGGCGTGCACACTAATTAACATAGCCACTATGCACTTGAAACTCAGTGCATTGCAATATTTTCTGACACTTTAACTACAACT
>X1_Eurasian_Beaver__coassemble_6_pt1 | contig 31167 bp, 24 predicted proteins | sample X1_Eurasian_Beaver__metabat2_high_PE_005 | metagenome-assembled genome bin X1_Eurasian_Beaver
CGGGATGCCTCACCTTTTGTCGACCAATTTTATTATTGCGCGCAGACACATTAGTAATTTAGCGCAAACGCATGCTGGTATGATATAGCCACCCGATTGTCCTTGTTCTCAATCCACCCTTTTTCAAGATGGCTTGCTTGAGATATCTCCCCTGCATTTATGTCTGAAAACAGCGAGCAAACTCTTTCGACGGTCTGCCTCTCAAACTCGTCAAGGAAATTTCCGGCATTTTCAACGGATTCCAGTTTAATTCCACTTTGCCCACTTGGATAGATAAATTCCTGCATTTCCAACCCATAAAGCGAGCTGTAAAAGTTCGGGTAATTATTAATTTTACCATGGTTGATGCCGTGGTATATTTAACTGGCTACAATGGATGTGAGGATGGGGGTCAGTAGGGCTTGAGGATTTCGAGGATTGCTTCGCCGTAGCGTTTGGCGATGTTTTGGGTGAGGTAGGGGACTTCGTTGAGTTCTTGGAGTGTGCGGGGCATCATGTTGGCGAGGGCGGCGAGGGCGCGATTGGTGGCGATGACGTATGCCGGGACTTTGAGGCGTGTGGCTTCGGCGATGCGCCATTCGGAGAGCGACAGATATGCCGCGTGATTCACAACATCGACATCTTTGGGGAGTGCGGGCTCTTTTTTCTCCTTCTTTGGCTTCTTTTGTTTCTTTTTTTCGCCGAGTGTGGCGCTGCCCTTTGCTTCGAGGTATAACGATGGCGAGAATCCGCCGGCGATGACGACCTCGAGCGCCGATTTTTTGACGCGGATGGCGTCTTCGAGTCGCTGGCGAGCATCGTTGACGCGCTTTTTCACCTGTTTGTTGGCGATTTCGCCCTTGATTTTGGTCATGGCAACGACAAAATTGTCGAGTTGGGTGACAAAGTATGTCGCGCCAGATGTGACGCGTTCGTTGAGGGCGGTGTTGCACATGTAGTCGCTACCCGAGGCGAGGTTGTAGAAGACAGGTCTGAACCGCGTGGCGACGTCGCGGATGTTCTTGATGAAGTCCATGCCGATTTCGCTCAGGCGTTCAACGATTTCGGGATGCTGGTTGGCAAAATAATCGCTGCAAATGCTTGACATCATGAAGTACTGGTCATCGATTTCGGAGAATGTGAACAGGTCTTCGAGCATATCGATGAAGTAGCGGTGCTCGAGCGAGTTGAGGATTTCGGCAGACGGCGTTGTGCTGTTGCTGAGGAATTCGACGACGCGCGGGTCGCAGATGATGGCGTCGGCGGTGATAGGCGCGCTGAGGACCAATCCCTCGAGGGTTTTGCATCGGCTGAGGGCGACGTAGGTCTGTCCGTGGGCAAAGCTGTTTGCCGAATCGATGATGGCGTGTTCGAATGTGAGGCCCTGGCTTTTGTGGATGGTGATTGCCCATGCCGGACGGAGGGGGTACTGCAGGAAAGTGCCGTCGACTACCTCGGTGATTTCGCGTGTCTCCTCGTTGATTTCATAACGGTTGTTTGTCCATTCCTCGGTGTTGACCGAGATGATTTCGCCGTTGTCCGATGCACGCACCCAGATGCTGTTGTCAGAGATTTCGGTGATTTCGCCGAGCATGCCGTTGTAGTATTTGTGCTCGCCGGAACTGTCGTTCTTGATGAACATCACTTGCGCACCTTTCTTGAGAGATAGGTCGCCATCGGCGGGGAATGCCGTCTCGGGGAAGTTGCCGTTGACCATTGCCGAGAATGTGTAGGCGGGCGATTGGAGGCTGTCCATCTCTGCCTGGTTGATGGCTCTTGCAGTGGCGTTGTGCGTTGTCAGTCTGACGTATGGCGTGTCCTTGGGCGGCACAAACGACGGGTTGTAGCGGGCGTTGATTTCGGCAAGGATTTGGGGCGTGCAACGGTTGTCGCGGATGGCGTTGAGCAGGTCGAGGAACCGACCCTGGCTCTGGCGGTAGACGTGTTGCAGCTCGATGCTGATGTAGCCCGCGGTGTTGAGCGCCGGCGAGTCGAAGAACCATGGCGAACGGTAGTGCTGGGACAGCAGCGGTCGCTCGTTGTCGGTGACAACGGGGGGCAACTGTTGTGGGTCGCCAATCATCAGCAACTGGACGCCGCCGAATGGTTTGCGGCGATCGCGTTTGCGGCGCAGCACGTCGTCGATTTGCTCGAGCAGGTCTGAGCGCACCATGCTTATCTCGTCGATGACCAGCAGATCCATGCCGCGCATGATTTTGAGTTTCTCACGGCTGAATCGCTCGTTGGCGTTTGACTTGCGTATTGAGCCGGGGATGAATGGTCCGAAGTCGAGTTGGAAGAAGCTGTGGATGGTGACGCCGCCGGCGTTGATGGCGGCGATGCCGGTGGGCGCGACAACAACCATGCGCTTTGATGAAGTCTCGCGCAGGTTTTTGAGAAACGTCGTCTTGCCGGTGCCTGCCCGTCCGGTGAGAAACAGGTTGACCCCGGTGTTTTCGATGATGCGCCGTGCAAGCTCGAGCTCGCGGTTTGTTTCGATGGGCGTTGTCGCGTTGTTGTTCATTGGGTTGATAGTGAGGTTGATGCGTGATTGGTTTTGTCAGTCGAGGTCGCTGCCGGTGATTTCGCGGTGCAACGCGGCAAACCTTTCGAGAGGCTTCTCGCCGTGTTTTGCCATTGATGCTACGACCTTGTCGAGTGGCTTGCGTGCCATGTCTCCGCTCTTGGAGTAGAACTTGTCGGCATAGCAGATGAGTTTTTCGAGCAGCGTCTTGGGAACGAAGTCGGCGTGAGGCAACGGCATGTCTGCGGCAATGATTTCGTCGGCTGTAATGCCCGATCCGGTGTGCCGTTCGGCGATACGCGCCAACCATTCGGGTAGCCCCTGCGAGCGCATGAGCGCCGCGCCGAGTATGCCGTGTCTGAGGTAGTGCTCCGGTCCGCGGCACTCTATTGATGGGGCGTTGCAGAGGAAAATTCCCACATCATGGAGCATGGCCCCGACCTCGACCATGTGTTGGTCGAGTCCGAGACCATGCTTGATATTGAGTTCGAGGGCCATGTCGGCGACAGACCGCGAGTGACTGACGAGAATGCGGCGCAGCGCGCTGCCGGGTTCGTAGAATCTGTCTATGACCGCCCTATAGTCGGGTATTGTCATTCAACGATAGTTGTCCAACCGTGGATGTCTTCGCATTCGCCGTACTGGATGGCTCTGAGTTTGTTGTAGAGCTGAGTGGTGATGGGACCGGGTTCGCCATCCTTGGAGATGATGTACTTCTTGCCGGTGTTGAGATCGTCGATTTCGCCGATGGGCGAAGCTACCGCCGCAGTTCCGCAGGCTGCCGCCTCGTCGACGTGCTCGAGTTCCTCGACAAGAATGTGGCGTTCCTCGATTTCAAGGTCCATGTCCTTGGCGAGCTGCTTGAAGCTCTTGTTGGTGATTGAGGGGAGAATTGATTCAGAAGCGGGAGTGATATACTTGCCGTCCTTGATGGCGAAGAAGTTGGCGGGACCGCACTCGTCAAGATATTTCTTGTCTTTGGGGTCGAGGTAGAGAACTGCCGAGTATCCGAGGTCGTGCGCATGTTCGCCGGCGCCGAGTGAAGCTGCATAGTTGCCGCCGACCTTGAAGCGACCAGTGCCCTTGGGAGCGACGCGGTCATATTCGCGCATGATGCATATCTTGGTGGGTTTGAAACCCGACTTGAAGTAGGGACCCACGGGAGTGACAAACATGATGCACATGTATTCTTGCGAGGGCTTGACGCCAACGGTGGCGCTTGTGCCGAAGAGCACGGGGCGGATGTATAGCGAAGCGCCGGTGCCGTATGGGGGAATGAAACGATCGTTGAGTTTGACAACTTTCTTGACCATTTCTTCGAATATTTCGATGGGCAGCGGTTGCATCTTGATGCCCAGAGCAGAGTCGATGAGTCGTTGTCCGTTGTCGCGCATGCGGAAGATTCGCACCTTGCCGTCGATGCCGCGGAAAGCCTTCAGACCTTCAAACGCTTCCTGTCCATAGTGGAGACAGGTGGCGGCCATGTGGATGTTGACAGTGTCAGAGTCAGACACTTCGATGTCGCCCCATTTGCCGTCTTTGAAGGTACAGCGGACATTGTAGTCGGTCGGGTAATACCCGAAAGTTAGGTTTTTCCAATCCATATCGAGTTGTAAAAAAAATTAGGTTTTGTGTATTTCTGTAACTTTTTCAAGGGATTTGCATGTTATACTTGACCCATTACAGTGAAGTCAACACAAAATTAGTGATTTTTTTTTGGAAAAATGCCAAATAAGGTAGAAATTTTAGACGGAGACAAAATTTTATCGAAAATGTTGGGTGGGACAAAAAAAAGTGATAAATTTGCAGTATCAAAGCGCGGAACACCGCGCAACAGGCATACAATATTTTTTACAGACATCTTTTACAACAACTTTTTAATTAAGCATTATCATGGCATACGTAATTACCGATTCATGTGTGGCTTGCGGCACTTGTCTGCCCGTTTGCCCCGTTGAAGCTATCTCAGAAGGTGACATCTACCACATCGATCCCGACACTTGCATCGAATGTGGCTCTTGCGCAGAGGTTTGCCCCACCGGCTCGATCAATCCCCCCGCGTAAGTCGTAGAACCGACATAACAAGAAATAGAGTGGGTGTGTCTCGACAGACACACCCACTCCTTTTTTTATTGCGGCGAATTTTATTCTTGCTTGTCAGACTTTTCGGCGTCCGGCACCGGAGGCAGGAGCGAGGGGTCGGCGGTGATGCCGCGCTCGGCGGCGAGGGCGACGATGTAGTCGATGGCGTCCTGGCGACCGGGGCCGATCTCGCAGTCCTTGGACACGCGGGTGAGGTTGGTCATGTAGTAGCCCACCTCGGGACTTTGTCCCAGGCCGAGCATGGTCATGATGTCGTTGCCGTTGAGGGCGGGGCGGAATGCGCGGTCCTTGTCCTTGCCGGCGATGTCCTTGAATTTTTCTTCGACGAGGTCAAAGTTGTCGAGGAATCGTTGTTTTTTCTCGAGGTTCTTTGAGGTGATGTCTGCGCGGGCGAGTATCATCAGCGACTCGAGGTCGTTCTCGGCGTAGTTCATGAGTCGGCGCACGGCGCTGTCGGTGACGATGTCCTCGACCAGCGCTATGGGCCGCATGTGCAGTTCGACGAGCTTGCGCACCTTGCGCATCTCCTCGCCCATAGGCAGGGTGAGACGCGAGAATATCGGGGGCACCATCTTGGCGCCGATGAAGTTGTGGTTGTGGAAGGTCCATCCCACTTTCTCGTCCCAGCGTTTGGTGACGGGCTTGGCGATGTCGTGGAGCAGTGCACCCCAACGCGTCCACACGTCGTCGGTGACCTCGGCGACGTTGTCGAGCACCTGCAGCGTGTGGTAGAAGTTGTCCTTGTGCCCTCTGCCCTGGACGGTCTCGACGCCCTTGAGTTTGGCGAGTTCGGGGAGCACGAGTTTGAGCAGCCCGCTCTTGAACATGAGGTCCCAGCCAATCGACGGGCGTCGCGCCGCCATGATCTTCATGAGCTCGTCGCGGATGCGCGAGGCGGTGATGATCTCGAGGCGCTGGGCGTTGCGGCTGATGCCTTCGAATGTCTCTGGGTCGATATCAAACTCGAGCTGCGTGGCAAACCTGACGGCTCGCAACATGCGCAGCGGGTCGTCGCTGAAGGTGATGTCGGGGTCGCCGGGGGTGCGGATTATGCGTCTCTCGAGGTCGCCGATGCCATCGTAGTGGTCGATGAGCTCACCGAAGTTGTCGGGGGTGACGCTGAGCGCCATGGCGTTGATGGTGAAGTCGCGGCGGGCAATGTCGTCGTCGAGGGTTCCGTCCTCGACAATGGGGTTGCGCGAGTCGCGGTGGTAGGACTCACGACGCGCGCCGACAAACTCGAGCTCCATGCCGCGGCTTATCACCGAGGCGGTGCCGTAGTTGCGAAAGACGTTGACCCTCGCCTTGCCGAGGCGCTTGCCCACTGCCTGAGCCAACTCGATGCCCGAGCCGACAGTGACAAAGTCGATGTCCTTGGACGGTCGCCGGAGCAGCAGGTCACGCACATATCCGCCGACGACATAGCATTCGCGTCCCATCTCGCGGGCGACGTCGCCCACGATGGGGAATATCTTGTTGGTCAACAGATTGCTGTAATTTGCCATTGTGCAGAGGGAATTTTTAGACAAGTTCTATGAGTTGTTCGGGGGCATTGGTGACGCAGCGCGTGGCGTCTTCGCCAATGATGTATGAGTTCTCGATGCCGACGGCGCCGACACCGGGGATGACAAATTTGGGCTCGAAGGCAATGACGTTGCCGACGGCGAGGATGTCGCGCGAGCGCGGCGAGATGACCGGCGACTCGTTGATTTCGATGCCGATGCCGTGACCCACAAATCCGGCGTGCTGGCGGTGTCCCATGAAGTATTCGAGCAGTCCTGCTTCGGTAGCCATCGCCAATGCTTCTTCGTAGAGCGCCGAAGCCTTGGCTCCGGGACGCGACATCTCGCCCATGCGGTGGGTGATGTCGATCGAGAGCTGATGGGCGCGTTCGGCGAGCTCACCGATTTTTCCCGCGGCAAATGTGCGCGTCATGTCGGTCATGTATCCGTTGAACGAGCCGTTTGTGTCGACCATCACGGCGGTGTTGTGGCGTATCACCGAGTTGTCGGCGCCGATGGGCAGTGAGGGGTCCATGCCGCGTCCGCCCATCGAGAAGTCGTAGGGCGAGGGGGTGTCGGCGTTGTCTCCGGAGAGTACGTTGCCCATGTGAATTTCCATGTCGGTGCCGGCTGCGCGGAACTGTCCGATGCAGCCCTCGAGGCGCGACAGACGCTCGATCTCGACTTGCAGCTCGACGTCGGTCATGCCCTCGCGATAGAGCCCGGGGATGCGACGGTAGACGCGCTCGTGCTTGATGCCGCACTCGGCGATGAGCTGTTGCTCGACGGGAGTCTTGACCGAGCGGGCGGCGCGCAACACGGCGTCGGCGTCACCGGCGATTTCGACGCCCAGAGCCTTGACGAGGCGCTGGATGGTGGAGTAGGAGGTGAGAGTGAGTTCGAAGGCTGTGCGTCCCAGAGCGGGCAGACCTTCGCGCTCAATGATATCGGGGATGTTCTCAAACTTGTGTATGCCGTATGTGTCGGCGCCCTCGAGGTGATTGGGGCGGCGCACAAAGTTGTAGGCGCGGCGGGTGGCGCGCGACACATAGATCAGTCCGTTGAAGACGCGTCCGCTGAGATAGTAGAGGTTGGCGTTGATGTTGACAATCAGCGAGTCATAGCCGCTGTCTTCCATGAGCGACAGCACACGCGAAAGTCTGAGCTCGAAGTCCTCGGGCTGCAGGATATTGAGTTGTTCTTTTGAGTTCATAGGTTGGTTATGTCTAATTTTCAACGATTTTGAGACGCGAAAAGTTTAATCTTTGGGCATGGGTCGCACCATGTCGGTGAGTTGACGTATGTCGTCGATGACGCGGTCGGGGTTGTCGACGGTGCCGAACCCGTAGGAGCAGAACACCATGTTGACGCCCGCCTTGTGCGAGTGGTTGTGGTCGCCTTGGGTATCGCCGACATACCACGGTTGCTTGAGGCCGTATTCGCGCACGAGCTTGATGATGTTGTCGGTTTTGTCGAGTCCGGTCGAGCCGTGGCTCGCCGTGGCGGTGATGTAGGGCTTGAGCCCGGTGTAGGTGCCGAAGTTGTCGAGCCCTTGCGACCCGCAGTTGCTGACCATGAAGATGGGGATCTTGGCGGCGAGGGCTTTGACAGTCTCGAAGGCGCCGGGATAGAGTCGTCCGCCCAGCACGGGCATCATCTTTTGCTCGTTGAGGTCGAGTTGTCGGTTGAATTCGTCCGGGTCTTCAAGCCCGGGCGCGAGGTCGCGCACCATGTCCTCGAGGTGACGTCCCATGTGCTTGAGCAGTTCGTCGCGCTTGATGGGCGGACACTGGATGCCGAATTGGGCGAAGGTCGTGTCCCAGATTTTGCAATAAGAGTCTACGGCGTCCCAGAGCGTGCCGTCCATGTCAAAGATGAGACTGTCGCAGACTATGGGTGCTGGATTTTGGTTCATTGTGTTGAGGGGTTGCTTGAAATTCGGGTGATGCCGATCTGTTCGATGTCGCGCAGCGTGTCGAGGCGCATGATGTGTCTGACCTTGATGTCGCTGTCTGCCAACGGTTTGTGGCGCAGTGTCAGCGTGTCGGCGCGTTGATAGGTGATGCCGGTGCCGTGTCCGAGCCAACGGCCGAGCCGGTCGGCGAGGGTGACGTCAAAGGTGTCGACACATGTGGTGTCGCGGTCGCGGTAGCTCACCTCGAGCCAGAGGTTTGCCCACTGGTAGGAGTTGGTGTGAACGACAGTGACCATCACGGCGTCAAAGTCGCTGACTGCCGGCACGGTGTCGTTGCCGACGGTGACGGGGGCAAAGGTCAGCGTGTCGCCATAGGACCAGCCGCGGTTGTCGATGACGGCGAAGTTGCCGGGGTCGGTTCCGTGGCTGAGGCATGACGCAAGCATGACGGCTCCAACGAATGAAGCCGCCATAGCTTTTGATATAGAATAGAACAGATCGGTCATTGTTTGTCTTGACTTGAAGGCGAAGCGCCTTGTTGGCTGTTGTCCTTGCGTTGTTGCTGGGTGCCATTGTTGTCGCGAGCCGGCTTCTTCTTTTTGGGACGGTTGTTGCCGTTGTCCTTGCCGACTGGGCGGTTGGCGCCGTTGGGATTGTTGCCGCCGCCGGAGTTCTCCTTGCGCTCATTGTTCTTGGGGCGCTCGTTGTTCTTGGGCGGGCGGTCGTTGCCTTTGGGGCGGTCGTCGCTCTTGGCGTTCTGCTCGGGAGCCTTGGGCTTGTCGCCTTTCTTCTTTTTCTTTTTCTTCTTGTCAAATCGGGTGAGCTCGTTCTGGTCGAGAAGGTCGGTGTAACTCGATTTGGGAGCTTCTTCCTCACCGTCGCGTTGCAGCGTGAGCGGCTTCTGTCCGTCGCGGTTGAGGGCGATGATCTCGAAGACACGCGATGCGTCGATGGTGGTGAGGTTGGCAGCCAGCGACTTGTCGGTAGAGTAGGTGATTTCGCCCTTGAATATGTCGGTCTTGAAGCGATACCAAGTGTTGTCGGCAGTCTCGAAACGCACGTTGCGCGGAGGCAGCTTCTTGGAGCTTTCGACATAGCTGTCGACCTCGAAGTTGAGGCAGCATTTGAGCTTGGCGCATTGTCCGGCGAGCTTCTGGGGATTGAGCGAGATGTCCTGGTAGCGGGCAGCGCTGGTGGCGACCGAGACAAAGTTGGTCATCCACGAAGCGCAACACAGCGGACGTCCGCAGGGACCGATGCCACCGATGCGTCCGGCTTCCTGGCGCGCGCCGATCTGCTTCATCTCGATGCGCACCTTGAATGTCTCGGCGAGCACCTTGATGAGCTGTCTGAAGTCGACGCGCTCGTCGGCGATGTAGTAGAAGATAGCCTTGTTGCCGTCGCCCTGATATTCGACATCGCCGATTTTCATGTTGAGTTGCAGCGATTCGGCAATCTTGCGCGCGCGAATCATTGTCTCGTGTTCGCGAGCGTGAGCCTCGGCAGCTTTCTCGAGGTCGCTGTCCTTGGCTTTGCGGAAGACGCGTTTGACCTCGGCGTTGGGCTTGACATTGGCCTTCTTCATCTGCAGTTTGACGAGCATGCCGGTCATAGTCACCTGTCCGATGTCGTGACCGGGCGATGCTTCGACCGCCACCATGTCTCCGATGGCGATGTCGAGGTTGGTCGAGTTCTTGTAGTATCCCTTGCGGGTGTTCTTGAACTGAACCTCGACCATGTCGCAGTCGGCAAATCCGCCGGGGATGTCCTCGAGCCAGTTGTAGCAGTGAAGCTTGCCGCGTGGTTCGCGACACGAGCCGCAACCGCCGCAAGTCGAGCAGTTCTTCTGAGCCTTGTCACAGTTGCCGCATCCGCCCTCTTCGCGATTGCGCGCGCAGCCTTCGCCGCCGACGCATCCCGAGCCGTTGCATTTGGGACAACCTTTTGCGCCTTCCTCGATGTCTTGTTTTTTATCTGACATGACGGGGCGTGATTATTTGGCGAAGCTCACAGAGCGGGTCTCGCGGATTACGGTGATTTTTACTTGTCCGGGATATGTCATCTCGTCCTGGATGCGGCGAGCGATTTCGGCAGAGAGCTTTTCGGTCTCAACGTCGTCAATCTTGTCGGCACCGACGATGACGCGGAGTTCGCGTCCAGCCTGGATGGCGTAGGTCTTGATTACGCCGGGATATGAAAGGGCGAGTTGTTCGAGGTCCTTGAGGCGCTTGATGTATGCCTCGACGATTTCGCGGCGAGCGCCGGGTCGAGCACCCGAGATGGCGTCGCAGACCTGCACGATTGGCGCGAGCAGCGAGGTCTGTTCGATCTCGTCGTGGTGTGCACCGATGGCGTTGCAGATTTCGGGCTTCTCCTTGTACTTCTCGGCGAGTTTCATGCCGAAGAGTGCGTGCGGCAGTTCGGGTTCCTCGTCGGGCACCTTGCCGATATCGTGGAGCAGACCGGCGCGGCGAGCCTTCTTGGGGTTGAGGCCGAGCTCGGCAGCCATGATTGCGCAGAGATTGGCGGTTTCGCGCGAGTGCTGCAGCAGGTTCTGTCCGTATGACGAGCGATATTTCATCTTGCCGACCATGCGGATGAGGTCGGGGTGCAGTCCGTGAATGCCGAGGTCGATGGCAGTGCGCTTGCCGGTCTCGATGATTTCTTCCTCGATCTGTTTGCGCACTTTGGCGACAACTTCCTCGATGCGTGCGGGGTGGATGCGGCCGTCTGCCACGAGCTGATGCAGGGCGAGGCGGGCGATTTCGCGGCGCACGGGGTCAAATCCCGAGAGGACGATGGCTTCGGGGGTGTCGTCGACAATGATTTCGATGCCGGTAGCAGCCTCGAGTGCGCGGATGTTGCGACCCTCTCGACCGATGATGCGGCCCTTGATTTCGTCGCTGTCGATGTGGAATACGGTCACCGAGTTTTCGATGGCGGTTTCTGTCGCCACGCGCTGAATCGACTGAACGATAATGCGTTTTGCTTCTTTGTTGGCAGTCATCTTTGCCTCGTCCATGATGTCGTTGACGTATGACGCGGCGGCAGTTTTTGCCTCATCCTTGAGCGATTCGATGAGTTTTTCTTTGGCTTCTTCGCTCGATAGACCCGAGATGTGCTCGAGAGTCTGACGCACGCTGCCCGCCATTTTTTCGATTTCGGCTTTTTTGAGCTCTATCGATTTGAATTGCTCTTCGAGTTTCTGGCGTTGCGCCTCGTTTTCGTTCTTTGCGCGCTGGTTTTCGCCCTGCTGCTGGTTGAGTTGTAGTTCGCGTTGTTTCTGCTTAGCCTCTGCGCTTTGCACCTTTGCCATGCGCTGGTTGGCAAGCTTTTCGGCGTCGGTAGTGATTTGGAGAGCTTCTTCGCGACCCTGTAGTATTTTGTTTTTCTTGAGGTCCTCAGCCTCGCGTTCGGCATCAGCTATGATGAGCTTAGCGCGAGATGACGCCATTTTTCGCTGCACGGTGATTGTGACCGCGACAGCTATTGCCGCGGCGATGACGCCTATGGCAAGATAAATTAGGATATCCATATTTAATAGTCGTTCTTTAAAATGGAGTTATAACAAGAGGTATATGCCCGGGTCTTCGAGTCGTTGCGGGACGCGTCAGTCGGACCGGGGCGAGAAACAAAAGTGAATTAGACCGTGAAGAAAACGACTATTGCTGATTTTGCTGCTCAGGGATTGAATTGTCCTTGGCAGGAGATATCTCGAGAAGTCTGTCCAGTTCTTCCTCAAATTCGGTGAGGAATTTTGACTGGCTTTCGATGTCGTGGAGTTGTCGAAAGTAGGCTTTCGCGAAGTTGAAGGCCACCATCGCGAGCACTTCCTTTGGCGAACGGCTTTCGAATTTTCGCACAAAGTACTGCCACATATCGTTGACTGCTTTCTCAGCCTCTCTCACGACTTCTTCCTCGTGTGGCTTGATGCCCAGGCTGATGCGGCCAACGTCGGCTATTTGGATGGTGATATTTTGTTTATCTCTCATTAATAATCATTTATGTGTCGTCGACAGACTTTGGCGAGTGATGTTCACTCGTTGAGGTCGGCGAGACAGCGGTCAATTTCCCGCACAAGATTTGAAATCGTGGAACGAGTCAACTCGACATCTTCGCGCTTAGGCGCGAGAGTGGCGGCGATGGTGAGATACTCGACCTGTGTTTTGAGTCGCTCGATCTCTTTGCGCTGGCTTTCAATCGTCTGCTTTTGTTGCTCGATGGTCTGCAGCGCCGCCTCTTTCTGGCTCAGGGTCACACTGTATCGCTGTGTGATGAACCTTGCCTTCTCGTTCAAGCGTGTGATGGTTTGTTTTAAATCGGCTACCATTATTCCAAATTTTCACAAAAGTAGTGAATATTTTTCAAAATCCACAAATTTTCTTCGTAAAAAAACAGAAAAAACGCCTGTCCGGGGTCGGACAGGCGTTTTTGGCCGTGAAAATCACGTTTGATATCGTTGTCAGAGGACGCTGACGATGTCGCGGGTGTCGCGGGCGATGACGAGCTCTTCGTCGGTGGGGACAACCACAACTTTGACGCGAGAGTCGGGGGTGGAGATGACGGTCTCGGTGCCGTGTGTGGCGGCGTTGAGTTGCTTGTCGATCTTGACGCCCATGAATGCCAGGGGCTCGCAGACGTTTTCGCGCACGCCGGTCTGGTTCTCGCCGACACCGCCGGTGAAGACGATGATGTCGAGTCCGCCCATCTCGGCGGCGTATGCGCCGACGTATTTGGTGATGCGCTGCTCGTACATGTCGAGGGCGAGCACGGCGCGTTCGTCGCCGGCCTTGTCGGCAGCCTCGATTTCGCGCATGTCGCTCGAGATGCCGGTGATGCCGAGCACACCGCTCTCTTTGTTGATGATGCGCTGCATGTCGTCGGCGCTGAGGTTGTGCTTGGTCATGAGGTAGACAAGCGCGCCGGGGTCAACGTCGCCCACGCGGGTGCCCATCATGAGTCCCTCGGTGGGGGTGAGACCCATCGATGTGTCGACGCTCTTGCCGCCGTCGATGGCGGTGATTGAGCCACCGTTGCCCACGTGGCAGGTGACAATCTTCTGGTCCTTGATGTCAACGCCGAGAATCTCGCAAACACGCTGGCTCACATAGCGGTGGCTGGTGCCGTGGAATCCGTAGCGGCGCACGCCATCCTCCTTGTAGTACTTGTAGGGCAGGGCGTACATGTAGCTCTTGGCGGGCATTGTCTGGTGGAATGCGGTGTCGAACACGCCCACCTGGGGGATGTTGGGCATGATTGCCTCGACAGCCTCGACGCCGATGAGGTTGGCGGGGTTGTGCAGGGGAGCGAGGTCTGAGCATTCGCGCATTTTCTCCTTGACTTCTTCGGTGATGAGCACACTCGAGTTGAACTTCTCGCCGCCGTGCACAAGGCGGTGACCTACGGCGTCGATTTCGTCAAACGACGAGATGCAACCTTCCTTGGGGTCGGTGAGGAGCTTGAGGATGGCTTCGATTGCCTGGCGGTGGTTGGCTTTGCCGAGCTCGATGATTTCCTTTGAGCCGTCGGGACGCTTGAATTTGAGGAATCCGTCGTGGAGACCGATTTTTTCCACGCCGCCTTCGGCGAGAGTGCGCTCGTCGGTGGTGTCGATGAGCTTGTATTTGACAGACGAGCTGCCCGAGTTGAGAACGAGGATTTTCATTTCTTGGTTGGTGTGGTGTGTGTTTGGAATGATGATTTGTTTAGTTCTTGGCGCCAATAGCCTGGTTGGCGGTGATGATGATAGTCTTGTAGATGTCGTCGGCGCTGCAACCGCGCGAGAGGTCGTTGACGGGAGCGGCGAGACCCTGCAGAACGGGACCGGCGGCGTCTACACCGGCGAGGCGCTGCACAAGCTTGTAGGCGATGTTGCCTACCTCGAGCGATGGGAATACAAGTACGTTGGCGCGGCCCTTGAGGGGCGACTCGGGAGCTTTTGCGGCAGCGACCGAGGGCACGAGCGCGGCATCAGCCTGGAGTTCGCCGTCGAGCACGAGGTCGGGCTCCATCGCCTTGGCGATTTCGGTCGCCTTGATGACCTTGTCGATGCGTTCGTGCTTTGCCGAACCCTTGGTTGAGAACGATAGGATGGCGACGCGGGGGTCGATGCCGGCGATGTCGCGGGCAGTCTTGGCAGACGAGATTGCAATCTGTGCGAGCTCTTCGGCGGTGGGGTCGGGGAGCACGGCGCAGTCGGCAAAAATCAGCAGGTTGTCGGTGCCATACTGAGAGCCTTCGGGGAGCAACATGACGTATGCGCCCGACACGACTTTGATGCCGGGGAGGGTCTTGATGACCTGGAACGCGGCGCGCAGCACATTGGCTGTGGTGTTGAGTGCTCCGGCAACCTGACCGTCGGCGTCACCGGCCTTGACCATGAGGCAACCCAGATAGAGGGGGTTGGCGGTGGTGAGACGCGCTTCCTCGACGGTGATGCCCTTTGACTTGCGCAGCTCGTAGAAGAGCGGTGCGTAGCGGTCGATGACCACCTCGTCACAGGGGTTGACGATTGTGGCTTTTTCGATGTGGGTGAGATTTTTCTCGGCAGCCAAGCGTTTGATTTCAACAGGGTTGCCAATGAGAATGATATCAGCGAGATTGTCGGCGAGAATGCGGTCGGCGGCAGAAAGTGTGCGCGGTTCGGTTCCTTCGGGGAGCACGATGCGCTGACGATTTTCACGCGCATTGCGTGTCAGTTTGTCAAAAAGTCCCATGTGAGGTCTATTTTAAATGATTTGAATGTAGATTTGACTGCAAAATTAACAAATAAAACCTAATAATGGGTCATCAATATGAGTTTTTTAATATATGTATATGTCTAAAAAATTCTTTTGGCAGTTGTGAACCATGGTTAAATTCTGAATGTTATATGATTAACCTAACGCGAAAAAAATATTTTGATATGAGTGAAAACAATCACATAGAAGACATAGATGATGTGCGGGTGGGCAGAGAGAATGCCCGCGACTTCGAGCGTTCGCGTCGCCGCAACCAGCGAGAGCGCGCCCACCGAGCCCGCGTCAATGTGTGGCTCGTCATCGGTGCCGCCATTCTCATCATCCTCCTCATCATCTGGCTCACCGACGCCATCGGACTCTTCGGCGCCACCGATGTTTCGGCTCCCGACCACTTCGTCAACGAGATTCCCATCTTCCTCGAGTGACGCCACCGCCTTCCGCCACCACCTTTTGATTGAATGACACAGATGATGGGTGCGCCCCCGTGGCTCACCCATCATCTGTTGTGCTGTTGCGATTGAAGAATTTGCAAGTATCGACCTCAAAAATTTGGGGCAATTCGGTTTTAGCGGACAGTAATAATTATGATACAAAAAAACAGTCGGCCCGATGGGTCGACTGTTTCTGTATAGGGGGGTAGGGGGTGCGATTACTTGGCGACCTTCTTGGCGACGGTCGAAGTGCCGTCGGTGTAGTTGGTGCGCACGATGTAGACGTTGCCGCGGGTGGGCTGGGCAACGATGCGACCCTGGAGGTCAACGTATGTCACGCTTTCGATTTCGCTGCCGGTGGCGTTGAGGCTGTCGGTGCCGGTTGCGCTGGGAGCGAGGCTGAGAACGAAGGTGCGGCAGTAGTTCTCGGGAGTGGTTGCCACGAGAGTGACGTCACCCTTCTCTACGGGAGTTGCTGTCGAGCCGTCGATTGTCATCTTGGTCGAAGCGACGAGAGCGTTGTTGTCGCCTGCCTCATATACCTGCCATGTTGTTCCGGCGGGAGCGATGAGGGTCACGGGATCGGTGACGAGGTCGTGGTTCTCAGCCGATTCGTCGGTGAGGAGAATCATGATAGAGCCGGCGCGGTTGGCGCTGTTGTCAAATTCCTTGAGCACGGGATAACCGTCAGAGAGTTCGAAGGCGTCAGAGATTTCGAGCTTCTGGAGTTCGCCGGTGGTCTTTGCCGAACCGGAAGCGGTGCGGTATTCCTTGCCGGTGAAGACTGTCTTGTCGTAGTGGAGGTTGATGCAGTTGTCCATGTAGTAAATTGCCTTGTTATCGACCGTCTTGGACTCGTCATTGGTGTAGACGGTGCCGCTGATACGGTATTCGCCGTCTACTGCTGTGGTTGTGGTGACGCGACCCGAGTTGTACGAGTTTTTGATAACATGGTAGGGGCTGAACGAGCCTCCGGCGAGACCTCCGGCGCGCATGGGAGCGGTGACGTTACCGGCGTTGAAGCAACCGTCGATGGTGACAGCGAAGTCTGCAGAACCGGTGGCAATGTATCCGGCGAGACCGCCGGCTTCGCCGTTGGCCGATTTGGCAGTACTTGTTGAGGTTACGTCGCCGAGGTTGAACGAGTTGGTGATCTGACCGGGATAGTCAGACTTGCCGTAGGATACATATCCCACCAGACCTCCGACAGCGTATGTGCCGCTGACGATGTTGCCGGTGTTGTAGCAGTGATCCATGTGACCGTTGAGCTGACCAACGAGACCGCCGGTGCAGTTGGAGCTTGAAGTGATGGTGTTGGTGATGTTACCGGTGTTGTAGCAGTAGAGCAAATCTGTCCAGTAGCTTGATGTAGAGATCAGACCGCCTATAGCAGCCTTGGCGCCGGTGATGTTGCCGGTATTGTAGCAGTGGTCTATCTTGACGCGATAGAGATCATCTGCTGAGCCGCCGGTTGCAGATCTTGCGAAGCCCGTTGCCATACCAAGAGATGTGACGTTGCCGGTGTTGTAGCAGTTGGTGATAGTCCATCCGGCAGCGATGGCATTGGCGAAGCCGTATCCGTAGTCTTTGGCACTGATGTTGCCGGTGTTGTAGCAGTCGATTACATATCCGCCATCGGGATTGCCGGGAGCCTTGGAGTTGTAGCGGGTAGTGAAGCTGTTGAAGAGTCCCATTATGGTTGACTTTGCGGTGTCTCCGAGGTCAACCTTGTTGTAACATCTTTCTACATAGGCTGTAGAGTCAACAGTATTCACGAGGCCCGAGATTGCGCTGGTGCCAGTGACTGTGCCTTCGTTGCCAGAGTCGACGAGACCGCCGGAGAGTTTGTAGACGAGACCGGAAGCAGTAGATGATGTGGCCTGAACAGTACCGCGGTTAAAGCAGCGTGTGAGCAGTGTCCCTGCCTGGGTTTCGCTGGCGATACCAGAGCATATGGTGGTCTTGGAGGTCACGGTGCCTTCGTGTACGCAGTCGGTCATTTTGCCGCCATTGTAGACGCGGCAAACCATACCGGCGCAGTACGACGAGCTCGAGTTGCTGATGGTGCCCTGGTGCTTGACGTTCTCAAGGTTGCCATAGAGGTAACCGCAGACACCGCCAATGTACGATACGCCGACAAAGTTGCCGTTGAAGTTGATGTTCTTGACAGTACCGGCGCTGCCGATTGTTCCGAAGACGCCGATGTATTTGCCGACGTAGCGGTTGGGACCGGCGAGCTTGGTTGTCAGGCTGTTGGCGTTGGCATAGACATAGCCCTTGACAGTGTGGTTGGCACCGTCGAGTGTGCCGTTGAAGTTGACACCGTCGTGAGCGATGACGCGGATTGAGTCGCCTTCAAAGTCGATGTCTTTGGTGACGCGGAAGTAGCTGCCGTTGTATTCCCATTTTGAAGACTCCATGAAGTCGGCGAGCTTGTTCCAGTCTTCCTTGGTCTCGATGAGATAGGGGCTGGTGGTTGTGCCTTCGCCCGAGAAGATGACGGGCATCGACGAGAGGTCGTAGGTCTTTGCCAACGAGCCGTTGGTGGCGGTCAGGACGTCAGAGGCGACAGTCATGCCTTCGGGAACGGTGACGGTGAGGGTCTTGCCATCGAGTTTGAAATTCTCGTTGGTCTCGAGTGCCCATTGCACGTCTGTAGCGGGCGAAAGGGGAGTGCTGACGAGGATGTTGTTGCGCACCTGTGAGGGGGCAAACGATACATACATTGTGCGCAGAGCCTTGGTCATGTCTTCGTTGGCATACTGCTTGAGGACAGGATAGGCGTTGGCGGTGAAGTCATATACCTCTTGTGCACCGAGAGCCGCGAGATCGGTGGGGCATACGCCGGCGGTGAGTTCAGAGGACGACATTCCGGTTGCGCCGGTGATGTCGGCGTTGTTCGATGCGCCGTTGAGGTTGATTGACGAGTCGTAGTAGCAGTTGGTGACAGACTTGATTGAAGTCTGCTGGCCGAAGATGGCACCGCGATATGTGGTGTTGGTGGTCGCGGTGACGATGCCGTTGTTGAGACAGCCGTTGGCGGTGACTGTGGCTACGCGTCCGGCGATGCCGCCGACACTGTGGGGAGCCGAGATGGCACCGTTGTTGACGCAGAACTCAATAGTGCCTGCCGAGTATCCGGAGATACCGCCGATAGCGTTCGGAGTATAGTTGGCGTTGACGGGGTCGTTGCTTTCGGCTACGACATCGGCGTCATTCTGGCACATCGAAATGGTGCCGGCGTTCTGTCCGGAGATACCGCCCATGAACTGTGCGCCGGCGCTGATGCGACCTGCGTTGTAGCAGTTGCTGATGGTGCCGGCATTCAGACCCACGATACCACCGTTGTTGGTAGACACACACTTGACGGCGGCATAGTTGCGGCAGTTGTCGACTGTGCCCGCGTTGTATGCCACGACAACGCCCGAGTAGTTGCATAAAGTGATGTCGCAGCTCTTGTCAATGACGAGGTTCTTGACGGTGCCACCCTCTCCGAGGTAGCCGAAGAGTCCGACGTATGACTTGCTCGAGTTGACGACGGTTGCGCCTTCGTCATTGAGCACGAGAGGATTGATGGTGAGGTTCTTGATCGAGTAGCCGCGGCCGTCGAATGTGCCGGCAAACTCAATGCCTCCGCCACCTACGCCCTGGAAGTCGATGGTCTCGGTGTCGTTGGTGACTTTGGCGCAGTCGATGTCGCCGGTCATGGCGAAGAAGTCGCCGGCGTGAGACTGACCCGAGGTAGAAACTGCAGAGTCGAGTGTCACAAAGTCGCTGACGCTCTTGATCAGATAGGGGCTTTCGGCTGTGCCGTCGCCGTCAAAGAGGTGAGGCACAACAGCGATGGTGTACATCTTGAACGAACGATTGTCGCTGGCAGCAGCCATGACAACTTCGTTGCTGTAGATGTCCTTGATGGTGAATGTGTTGCCTTCTTGCTTGAGACCGGTGGTCTCATTGTCGGAGGCACCATAGACGCTCCAGGTGACACCGTCGGCGGTGCTTGCCGAGAACTGGGTCTTGACTTTCTTGATGGACTGCTGGTCGGGGAGGTTGAGCACTACCGACGACAGAGCTTGTGCCTGTGTGCCGGCGCCCACGTTCTTGAGCACGGGATAGTATCCGGTCTTGGCTTCCCAAACATCGGCGTCATAGCCTTCGGGGAGTCCGTTGGTGTAGTATGAGGTGTAGCGGCCGTAGGTGTCTTCGCTGATGCGTGCCATCTGTCGGTCGTAGGTACAGTTCTTGAAGCAGAGCACCTCGGGATCGTCGCCCTTCCAAGAGTCATAATAATATGTGTAGCCAAACAGGTATTTGCTCTCGCGGGTCGATGATGAGTTGATGTAGCCCGAGAAGTAGCAGTTGGAGATGTCGCTGACGTTGCTGATGCGTGTGCCGTCCCATGCGGTCGACGAAACATAAGCCACGGCGAGGTAGCCGACGAGACCGCCGCAATAGTTGCTGGTGCCGCTCTTGAGAATTGTCGACGACGAGTAGCAGTTGGTCATTGTCGAGTTGGTGATGTAGCCGGTCAGACCACCGGAGTAGTTGTCGCCGCCGCCGGTAGAGTCGGTGTAGGAGCGCAGTGTCGAGATGGTGGGTGTGGCAAAGCAGTTTTCGACTTTGGAGCTGAGGCAGCGTCCGATGAGACCGCCGCAAGACGAGCGTCCGTATGTTTCGTTGAGCGAACCGGTCATCCAGCAGTTTTTCATCGAGCCGTTCTGGAGCACACCGGCGATACCGGCGCTGTCATAGCATGAGGTGATGTAGCTGTTGGTGGTGATTGTGGCGGTGACGTAGCAGTCGGAGATGTCGCTTGTGCCCTGGCCGAGGATACCGCCGGCGGTACCGGCGCCGGTGATTGTGCCCGAGAACGAGCAGTTGGCGATTTCGCCATAGCTGATGGCGGCGATACCGGCGACGATTGAGTAGGTCGAGGTGAGTGTCGACGATGTGACGTGGCAGTTCTCAACCTTGCCGTATGTCATAGCCACGATGCCGCCCAGGTATTGACCCGACGACTGTGCGTTGAGAGCGGAGACATTGAGGTTTTTGATGACACTGTTGGTGTCGCCGTAGCCGAAGAGGCCGGCATAGTCAAAGCCTTTGTTGACGAGGGTGAAGTTCTTGACAGTGTGGTTCTGTCCGTCGAATGTGCCGTCAAATGGTGCGGTCTTGTCGCCGATGCCCATGAATGTCGTGGAGTTGACCGACGACATGTCGATGTCGTTTGCCAATGCGAGGTACTTGCCCGAGAAGGTGTTGCCTTCGAGCACAAGCTGGGCGAGTGCCGTGATGTCGTCGGCAGACTTGATGAGGTAGGGGTCGTCTTGCGAGCCGCTGCCACTGAAGTTCACTGTCGGTGCGGCGGGCCAGTTGATGGCGCCTTCATTGTATGATATTGTGTAGTCGCGATATGCGTATGCCACAGCCGATGAGGGTGACGACTGAGCGGCGACTACCCATCCGGGGATGGTGAGTTCGTTGCCTACGCCGGGCGAGAACACCATGGGATTTTTGGTGTCGATGCTGGCTTTCCATGTGCCGGAGGTATTGCTCCATGTGGCAGAGTAGCCCACAAAGTTGCCATAGTAGGCATTGGTGTAGAATGTCATCTGCGGGATGGTCAGAGTCTTGTCAGACTTGATGCGGCCGTTGAGCACAATGTTGCCGGGCTGGAAGAATCCGCTGATGGTGACAATGTTGTCGGTGGGTTGCTCGATATACATCGAGTAGGTGAGTTCGCTGTCGCTGCTGGCGTTGATGCATGATGCCGATGCGTTGGGCACCATGAATCTTGACGACTCGGCGATGAAGAACGAGCCCAGATAGGAAGACGACTCTTGGTTTGTGACAAGCAGACCCCAACTGCCGATGGAGATGTTGCCATTCTCGTCGATTGTACCGGTGACGGGGTCGTCAGAGATGTATCGCTTGCCGTTGCTCACGATAATTTTGATGAACGACACCTCGCCATAGGTGCTGTGAGTATAGACTGCCTGGCGGGGAATCGATACTGTGCCTGCCTCAGCGTCGATGGTCATCGTGAGGCCATAGTCTGCGCCGATAGTGTAGAAATTGGAGAGCTTGTAGCCCTGGGTGGCGTCTTCGGCATCGACAAGTGCCAGGGTTGTGTGAGCCGAGATTGTGCTGGAAGTCGTGAGCGACTTGTCAATCTCGATGAGTTCTCCGGTTTTGATTGTTCCCGCGCGATGTGATGATTTTTTTGCGGGAGCCTTGACGGGTGAGTCACTGAATGTCAGCTTTTCGGCTGGCTCGCCAAGTTGGTTTTTTGGACTGTCGACGAAGGTCAATTCGACCGGGTCGATTGCGTTGTTCAGCTCAAGCAATGTTTGCGAGGCTTCGGCGTTGATACGCTCGGCATCTGCGAGAGCGGCTTGTGAGCCAAACTCCAGAGCCTGTCCCGGCGCGGGCGTGATCAGCTCGGCGATGCGACTCGTGATGGGAGGCGCAGCCAGAGTTGCCACCGCGGTGCAGAGGGTCAACGCGACTGAGGTAAACAATCTCTTCTTCATTGGTTGTTAGGAATAAAATAAAACGTGTAATTATGAATTATAGTCAAATTTGCTTTTCTTAGGACACAAGTGCTGACGTGTATGGAGCGACAACAAAGATGGTCTTGGTTTTTCAAGGATCGCGAGATCAGGACGTTCAAGGTGCAGTATGCGTCATGTAGTGATGATGTCTCGCTTGGGAACGGTTCAAATAGATTGCAAATATACTAAATATAATAAAAAAATACAATAAAATCACGAAAAAACACTTCAAAATGTCAATAAAATGTGAAAATGGTGGCGAAGAAGCAAGGATTTTGCTGATTGTATGAGGTTTGTGTTTGTGCCATGGTGTGGTAAAAAAAACGCCAAGCCCCGTCTCCCTTGACAGGGTGACGGAGCTTGTGATGTGGTCATTGAGCCGGTTGTTAAGCCTGCTTTGTGTTGACACGACGCTCTTTGATGCGAGCCTTCTTGCCAGTGAGGTTGCGCAGGTAGTAGAGTTTGGCGCGACGCACCTTGCCATACTTGTTAACAACGATAGAGTCGATGAAGGGCGACTCGATGGGGAAGATACGCTCAACGCCGATGTTGTCGCTCATTTTGCGAACGGTGAAGCGTTTTTTAGAGCCTTCGCCCGAGATCTTGATAACGACACCGCGATACTGCTGGATACGTTCCTTGTTACCTTCTTTGATGCGATAAGCAACGGTGATGGTGTCACCGGGGCCGAATTCGGGGTGTTGTTTGCCGCTAGCAAAAGCTTCTTCGGCGATCTTAATCAAATCCATTTTAGTCTATTGATAATTAAAATGTTAGTAAAGACGCAACGTACACGGGCCACATGCCTCGTCAGCGGTTACGCATATCAGCGGCAAAGTTACAACTTTTTCTCCAATCCCGCAAATTTTTTTGCCGCCAACTTTCATTGCCTCAGCAACTTTTGTCGTCGAAAAGCCCGAAAGCCGTGACTGGCGCTACATATCGCTGAGAGTGAGAAGTCGCGTCACTATATTGTGTCGTGGGAATGCTGCAGCCTTGAGATGGGCGACTTTGTCGACGAAGAATGAATGCTCATAGTTGCGGCGCTGGCGCTTGACCTCGGCTGCGAGTACGTTCTTGTTGTCGGCGTGGATTGCCACGATGTCTATCTCGTTGGCTTCTTTTCCCTTTTTGCGCTCCCACCACGACCCTATCGCAGAGAACTGGTGGCTTTCCATCATTTTTAGACGGAAGTAGCGTTCGAGCATCGGGCCCGAAAATGTAGGGTAGTCGTCATTGATGATTTTGCGCAATAGCTCAAAGTTGCGGATTTCGACTATCGATTGATTCTTGTCGTAATAGCGGAACCAGAACTTCATGAAGTTGTCGTTGATGTCGTATCTGATGCTGTGTGTGCCTTCTTTTGACAGTATGGGGCGGTGACGGGTAATAAGAGAATAATCCTCGATGAGTCTGCGCAGTTGGCCGCCAATGCTGATGCCACCAAGAGTTGCTTCAATCGAGGCTTGGGTGTTGATGCCCGAGGCAATGCAGCTCAGGATGGAGAAGTAGACGCCATAGTCCTTGCCAAATTCCTCGATGAGGATGTTTTTGCCCTCGTCGGTGAATGGCGAGTTGTCGCGTACTATGTAGTCAAGCATTCCGTCAATTGACAGGTCTGTGTTTTCGCACAACAGTTCTACGTATTTGGGAACGCCACCGGTGAACGAGTATAATGCAAGAAGTTCATCGTTGTCATATCCCGGGCGATAGTCGTTCATTATTTCCTTGAGGGTGTTGGTCCCGAAGCCTTGGAGCCTGATTATGTTGTCGGCGCGACCAAATAGAGGTTCTTTGTATCCCTCGAATATTTTGTGCATCATCGAGTAAACCGAGCCCATGAGTATGAGATTGAGATGAGTGTCTTTGCGATATTGGTCCCACAAGTTCTGTATCTCACTGTATACTGCCCGATTGATGTATTCAAATTCCTGGAATTCATCTATTATGAGATTGAAGGGTCGAGTTTTGGCAAGTTCCAAAATCGATTGGAATATAGATCTGAAGCTTTTGATTTCCGGCGGGATGAACGTGTCGAGCTGCGAGGTGATCAATTGCCTGAACTCGTCACACAATGCAGCCTCGTTTTTGCGACCTACAAATAGATATATCGTAGGATGGTTGCCCCTTGTCGCTTCGACAGCCAGGGAAGTCTTGCCAATGCGGCGACGTCCGGTGATGACAGTCATTCTTGAATGGCTGTCAAACGCGAGCTTCTGAATGCGATGCAGCTCCTGAATTTCAGATTCACGGTTGTAAAATCTCATGATGATGTATATTTTGTAACCACCGTAACCGTTACGGTGGTTACAAAATTAGTAAATTAAATTGAGACAGGCAAATAAGTCTCAAAAAAATGCCAACTTTGATTGTCTCAGCAAGTTTTGTTCGTGGCTGGGTGTAAGGGTATAAATTTAGTAACCGCCGTAACTGTTACGGCGGTTACTAAATTCGGTGCACAGTTGAATGAGTTTATAATTCTTTGGGTAATAATAGGATAGCGGTGGCTATTGGCTGTTGTGGCTGGGAGACTACTGCTGGGAGAGGTGGCGGTGCATGGCTGCTGCTGCGTGGCGGCCGTCGCCCATGGCGAGGATGACGGTGGCGCCACCGCGCACGATGTCGCCGCCGGCAAAGATGGCGGGGATGGACGACTGCAGGTCGTCGTTGACAGTGATGGTGCCGCGGTGCGAGGTCTCGAGTCCGGGGATGTTGTCTGGAACGAGCGGGTTGGGCGACACGCCGACACTGACGATGACTTCGTCGATGGGCACTTCGTCGATGGCGCCGGGGATGGGCACGGGGCTGCGGCGTCCGCCTTCGTCGGGTTCGCCGAGCTCCATCTTCTGGATGAGCATCGATGTCACCTCGCCGCGTTCGTTGCCGCGGTATTCGATGGGGTTGGAGAGCATCATGAATTCGACGCCTTCTTGCTGCGCGTGGTGTATCTCCTCGACGCGGGCGGGCATTTCCTCCATGCCGCGGCGATAGACGATGTATGCCTTCTCGGCGCCCATTCTCAGGGCAGAGCGCACCGAGTCCATGGCGGTGTTGCCTCCGCCGATGACGGCGACGCGGTGACCTTTGCGCACCGGGGTGGCGTATCCGGGTCTTCCGGCGCCCATGAGGTTGATGCGGGTGAGGTATTCGTTGCTCGACATGACGCCGATGAGATTCTCGCCGGGGATGTTCATGAATCGGGGAAGTCCGGCTCCCGAGGCGACAAACACACCCTTGAATCCGTCTGCTACGAGGTCGTCATACGAGAGAGTCTTGCCAACGACGATGTCGGTGACAAACTCCACGCCGAGGGCACGCAGTGCATTGATTTCGTCGTCGACAATCGAGTTGGGGAGGCGGAACTCGGGGATGCCGTATTTGAGAACGCCGCCGATTTCGTGGAGAGCCTCAAAGACCGTCACGCGGTATCCATAGGCTGCCATTGCTCCGGCAAACGACAGCCCGGCTGGGCCCGAACCGACGACTGCCACGCGCTCGCCGGTGGGTGCGGCGGGCTCAGTCTTGGGCGCATTGAGGCGCGCATGATCGGCAGCAAAGCGTTCGAGCCAACCGATGGCGACGGGCTGTTTCTTCATATTATTATATATGCACTTGCTCTCGCACTGGCGTTCCTGTGGGCAGACGCGGCCACAGACGGCGGGAAGTGCGCTTGTCATCTTGAGCACGCGCGCGGCATCGTCAAAAGCTCCGCGTTGTATGTTTTTGATGAACGAGGGTATGTTGATGCCGACGGGGCATCCGCCGACGCATTTGGGGTCTGGGCAGTCGAGGCATCGTGTCGCCTCGGTGATGGCAGCTTCGCGTCCGAGACCTTGGTTGACCTCCTCGTTGCAGGTGACGCGATACGCAGGGTCGAGTTCGGGCATGGTGGCGCGAGCTATCGCCGTGCGTTCGCGGGCGGGCATTGCTTGTCTGAGTTCCTCGCGCCATGCCGCGTCGCGCGAGGTGATATCTGTGTGGTTCATTGTCATGAGTTTAGTTGTAGGCTTTGAGTCTGAGAAGCATTTCGTCGAAGTTGACTTTGTGGGCATCGAATTCGGGTCCGTCTACGCACACAAACTTTGTGCGTCCGTCGACCGTGACGCGGCAGGCGCCGCACATTCCGGTGCCGTCGACCATGATGGTGTTGAGTGACGCGACGGTGGGGATGTCGTATTTGGCAGTGAGCAGCGCCACAAACTTCATCATCACGGCGGGTCCGATGGTGACGACCTGGTCTACCTTTTCGCGCTGTATGACACTCTCGACACCGTTGGTGATGAGGCCCTTGGTGCCGTATGAGCCGTCGTCGGTCATGATGATGACCTCGTCGCTGTATTCGCGCACTTGCTCCTCGAGGATGATGAGGTCCTTGGTGCGCGCGGCGAGCACGCTCACGACCTTGTTGCCGGCGAGTTTCATGGCCTTGATGATGGGCAGCAGAGGAGCGACGCCCACGCCACCTCCGCAGCACACGACGGTGCCAACCTTCTCGATGTGGGTGGCACGGCCCAGTGGACCGACGACGTCGGTGAGGCAGTCGCCGACATTGAGTGCGCAGATAGCCTCGGTGGAGAATCCCACCGCCTGGATTACGAGGGTGATGGTGCCGCGCTCGACATCGGCGTCGGCGATGGTCAGAGGGATGCGCTCGCCACCGTCTCCGGTGCGCACGATGACAAAGTGCCCGGGGCGACGCGACTTGGCGATGAGGGGTGCCTCGACGACAAGTTTCACGACCTTGGGACTGAAATATTCTTTTTCTAAGATGCGATTCATTGTCTGATAATGCGAAATAGACTTGTTGTTAGGTTTTGAAATAGTAGAAAATGGCGACTCTGCTCCGGGTTTTTTGGGGTTCAAGAGAATAGAAACGGGGAGTGTCGTGGGGGTATTGAGAATAATACGATACAAATTTATTGAATTTTTTGTTATATGTTGTGTAGTACAACGAAAAAAAGTGAGTAAATTTGTCCTCATATAGTGAAAACACCCTTAAACAGTATAGAAAGATGCTCGAAATTAACGAAGTCTTCAATGCCGCGCGCGTGCTCAAGGAAGTGGCGCGACACACAGACCTGATCGAGGCTCCCGCCGTCAACCCCGAGGCTGACGTGTGGCTGAAAACCGAAAACCTGCAGCTCACCGGCTCGTTCAAGCTGCGTGGCGCATATTACAAAATCTCACAGCTCTCCGACGAAGAGAAGTCGCGCGGTGTCATCGCCTGCTCTGCCGGCAACCACGCCCAGGGTGTCGCCCTTGGCGCCAAGCACAATGGCATCAAGGCCATCATCTGTCTGCCCGCCGGCGCTCCGCTGTCGAAGGTTGAAGCCACCAAGAGCTATGGCGCCGAGGTGTGCCTCGTGCCCGGTGTCTACGACGACGCCTATGCCAAGGCCATAGAGCTGCGCGACGAACACGGATATACTTTTGTGCACCCCTTTGACGACGAGAAGGTTATCGCCGGACAGGGTACCATCGGACTCGAAATCCTCGAGGATATGCCCGACGTCGACGCCATCATCGTGCCCATCGGCGGCGGCGGATTCATCTCGGGTCTCGCCTTCGCCATCAAGACATTGCGTCCCGAAATCAAAGTCTATGGCGTGCAAGCCACGGGCGCACCCTCGATGGCAGACTCAGTCAAGGCAGGACACATTGTGCACCTCGACAATGTCGCCACCATCGCCGACGGCATCGCTGTCAAGGAACCCGGCGTGCACACCTTTGAATATTGCACCAAATATGTCGACGAGATTGTGACCGTCAACGACGACGAGGTTGCCGCCGCCATCCTGCTGCTCATGGAGAAGCAGAAGATCATCGCCGAGGGTGCGGGTGCCGTGTCGGTTGCCGCCGCTATGTTCAACAAGCTGCCCATCAAGGGCAAGAAAGTCGTGTGCCTCGTCTCGGGTGGCAACATCGACGTCAACACGCTGAGCCGTGTCATCACCCGCGGACTCGTCAAGAGTGGCCGCAACTACAACTTCACGCTCACTCTGTACGACAAGCCCGGACAGCTGTCGGGCGTCTGCAACGTCATCGCCAACGAGGGCGGCAACATCCTGTCAGTGTCGCACGAGCGCATCAGCGACGTAACCGCCATCAACGGTTGTCAGCTGCGCATCGACCTCGAAACACTCAACCAAGAGCACGTCAAGCAGATACGCCAAGCGCTCAAGGCTGCGGGCTACGAAGTGCTGAATTGAAGCTGCCGAAAAAATATTTTGTCAAAAGTGTCGAAATATTTGGTAGTTAGCAATAAAAGCATTAACTTTGTGGTCGATTTTTCCGCACCGGGCTCCGATAAAAGAGCCGGCAAGCAGTTTTTGCCGCCGCCCGACGGGTTAACTTTTAATATATTAAGTTTTTAAATGTACGCAATCGTAGAAATCCAGGGACAGCAGTTCAAGGCCGAAGCCGGCAAGTTCCTGTATGTACACTTCCTCGGCGAAAACGTCAAGGAAAACGACACCGTTGAATTCGACCGCGTTCTCCTTGTAGACGCAGACGGCGAAGTCAAAGTTGGCGCACCCACCGTGGAAGGCGCAAAAGTTGTTTGCGAGGTGGCTACTCCCCTCGTGAAAGGCGAAAAAGTTATCATCTTCAAGAAAAAACGTCGTAAAGGCTATCGCCGCAAAAACGGTCACCGCCAGTACTTCACCAAAGTCGTGATCAAAGACGTAGTCGCTTAACCCTCTAAAAATTCTATTCAAAATGGCACATAAAAAAGGTGTTGGTAGTTCTAAGAACGGCCGTGAGTCAGAAAGCAAGCGACTCGGCGTGAAAATCTTTGGTGGTCAGTTCGCCAAAGCAGGTAACATCATCAAACGTCAGCGTGGCACCGTGCACCACCCCGGTCTCAACGTGGGTATGGGCAAAGACCACACTATCTACGCTCTCGTTGACGGCACCGTCCTCTTCACCGAAGGCAAGAACGGTCGTCGCTTCATCAACGTGACTCCCATCGCCGAGGCTTAAAGACAGCCCGACGAACAAACGTATAAAAAGCCGAGCATTGAGCCCGGCTTTTTTTGTGCCCCAATTTTTAACATCGGCAGTGATACGCCGACACAGAATTTTGACTAAATTTGTGGTTTGCTACTCGACACCCCGCATGAGCGGAGACCTATACTAATTTTTTTGGAAAAATGGACCAGAACCACAAGATAAACAAAGTAGAGATACGCAATCTTCAGAAAGAGGATTACGACCAATTGTCACAGTCATTCCGCCGCGTCTATGCCGACAAGGACACATTCTGGACGCGCAAGCAGATCAACACCCTTGTCGACATATTTCCCGAGGGACAGGTGGTCACTGTCGTCGACGACAAAATCGTGGGTTGCGCGCTGTCGATCATCGTTGACTACGACCTCGTCAAGGGCGACCACACCTACGACAAAGTCACCGGCGGCGAGACATTCAGCACCCACAACCCCAAGGGCAACGTACTCTATGGCATCGAAGTGTTCATCCATCCCGAATACCGCGGGTTGCGCCTCGCCCGACGCATGTACGAGTACCGCAAGGAACTGTGCGAGAAGCTCAACCTCAAGTCCATCATGTTTGGCGGCCGCATCCCCAATTATCACAAGTATTCAGACACATTGCGCCCCAAGGAGTATATAGACAAGGTGCGCCAACGCGAAATCTACGACCCTGTGCTCACCTTCCAACTCTCCAACGACTTCCACGTGCGCAGGGTGATGAAGAACTACCTGCCCAACGACGAGGAGTCGCGACACTGTGCGACACTGCTGCAGTGGGACAACATATACTATCAAGAGCCCACCAACGAGTATGTCGACAAGAAGACAACGGTGCGCGTCGGACTTGTGCAGTGGCAGATGCGACCCTACAAGACCCTCGACGACGTGTTCGAACAGGTAGAGTTCTTTGTCGATGCCGTGTCTGACTACAAGAGCGACTTTGTGCTCTTCCCCGAATACTTCAACGCACCGCTCATGGCAAAGTACAACCACATGGGCGAGGCACAGAGCATACGCGCACTGGCAAAATACACCGAGGAAATCCGCGACCGGTTCATCAACCTCGCCATCAGCTACAACATCAACATTATCACCGGCTCGATGCCCTACATCAAGCCCGACGGCAGTCTCTACAATGTGGGATTTCTTGTGCGTCGCGACGGTTCATACGAGATGTACGAGAAGGTTCACATCACCCCCGACGAAACAAAGAGCTGGGGATTGACCGGGGGCAACATGGTGCAGACATTTGAGACCGACTGCGCCAAAATCGGCGTGCTGATATGCTATGACGTCGAGTTCCCCGAGTTGTCTCGCATCATGGCAGACCAAGGGATGCAGATACTGTTTGTGCCCTTCCTCACTGACACCCAGAACGGCTACTCGCGCGTGAGGGTATGCGCCCAGGCTCGCGCCATCGAGAACGAGTGCTATGTCGTCATTGCCGGTAGCGTCGGTAACCTGCCGCGTGTGCACAATATGGACATCCAGTATGCCCAATCGGGCGTGTTCACACCCTGCGACTTCGCCTTCCCCACCGACGGCAAACGCGCTGAGGCGACCCCCAACACCGAGATGATCCTCGTGTCGGATGTCGATCTCGATCTGCTCAACGAACTCCACACCTACGGCAGTGTGCGCACCCTGCGCGACCGCCGTCACGACCTATATGAACTGCGCGTCAAGAACTCTTGACCGCAGCGCAATCCTTCCCCCATCCACCAATTTGTGCCCATGAGAATCAGACCGTTGCAAATAATGACCGCGCTCGCCATGCTCACCCTGTGTGGCGGCATGTCGTCGTGCAAGTCCCACAAAAAGGCTGTCGAGACCACCGTTCCGACTTATGGTGCCGGTGAAGGCGGACAGACGGGGTGGGGCACTGCCGACACTACACCCAAACTCGACAAAACTCGTCAGGCGTTGGTCAACGAAGCGCGCCGATGGTTGGGCACGCCATACAAATACGGAGGAAATGACTCGGACGGGCTCGATTGCTCGGGTCTCACCGTCAATGTCTACAAAAACGTGATGAATCTGGCGATACCCCGCAACTCGGCGCGCCAGGCTGAATATTGCCAAGGTGTCACGCGCGACAATGTCAAGGCTGGTGACCTGCTGTTCTTCTCGATGTCGCGCTCTCGCTCGGGCATCAATCATGTTGGAATTTATATCGGCGAGGGCAAGATGATACATTCCTCGTCGTCGCGCGGGGTAGTTGTCAGCGGTCTCGATGATGGCTACTATACCAGCCGTTTTGTGATGGCGGGTCGAGTGCCGGCGCTTGCCGACGGCAGCGAGTCGCAGCCGGTGACGCCCCTCGAGTCCGGCGGATTCAAATACAGTCCTGTCGACAACAACGAATCCACACCCATTGAGGTCCAAGAGTTACCCAAAAGTTCATACACGCCTGCGAAGGAGCCT
>X1_Eurasian_Beaver__coassemble_7_pt1 | contig 31027 bp, 21 predicted proteins | sample X1_Eurasian_Beaver__metabat2_high_PE_005 | metagenome-assembled genome bin X1_Eurasian_Beaver
GCTCCATGAACCCGAGTTTGCGGTAGAGCTGGTCGACGCAAAAGCTGTCGGTCTTGAGGAGTTTGACCTTTGTGACAAGCTCATCCACTTTGTCGGGGTTGTAGGTAGGTGCCAGAAACGAGATCACCTCGCCCAGCAGCTCGCGTGGAGTCGCCAGATAGCGATGTGCGATTTCGGGGATATACACAAAGTCAAACCCACCGAGTTTCAACTCTTTGACGATTTCCCGATAGCTATCGCCAATCTCGCTGTTTATGACCTTGTCATACTGCGACTCGACATACAGCACCTGGTTTTCGCCAAAGAGCATGGGGTCTATCTCCTTTGAAATCACCGTAGCGTCGTCCTTGGCGAGCTTCAGGCAAAATCTCAGGGCGAGAATCAGCAACGCCTCCTCGCGGGCACAAAATCCGTCGCTCACCGTCATGTCTTCGAACGTGCCGAGTATGTCCTCGACCTCGCCCTGTGGCATCTCGGCGACAATGGCAATAGCCGTTGCCAGCGTCGTCGCATAGGCTTGCGCCTCGTCCTTTTTAGTTATGTTGAATTGTGCCTTGAGCGAGCGGTACATTTCCATCTCGCGGCTGTCAATCACCTTGTCGGCCTTAATGAGGTCGATGAGTATTCTTGTTATCGCGGCACGTTCCGTTGATTTCATGAGATTAATGTTTAGTGAGTTTTGATTGATAATTTAGACTCTGTTTCAGATAGGTATTCAGCAAGAATATTGCAAAGAACATTATTGCAAAGGCTACATACAAACCTACTGTCGATGAACAGAATGTGTCATACAAACCATGCAATACACTTGGAATCGCAATCGAAAGGAAATATAATGAACGTCTGTACAATGGATACAACTTGGCAAATCCTATAAAATAGCCGGCTGTACCTGTCCACACTGCATGCAAGAATGGCAGACTTGTTAATCTGGCAATATTTAAGAAGAATGACGAAGTGTAATCAAGCTGAACGTTGACAGTTATTTGGTACTGGACTCCTTCAAAGACTCCGAATGCAATTCCTGACATTAAGCCATAGAAGACCAGGGTTTTAGGCTGCAACGGTTCTTTGGCAAACTTATATATTATCAATAAAGGCAGCAATTTTACGAACTCTTCTGTAAGTCCCACACCGAATACAAATCCCAATAAATTCAGAAGGAATGTTTTATTCAATAGGCTGTAAAACGGATTTAGATTTGGCAAGCCCAATATGTCCCATGTCAAAAAGACAAAAGCCTGGGTCGCAAAAAACACCGCCAATGTCGTTCTCAACTTGACTTGATCAGTCTTAAACAAATAGTAAAAGAATATGCCCCAAATTGTAGAGAAATATAACGCCACCGCATAAAAAACCATGACACCTCCAATAGGAAGCAGCATTATAATCCCAGGGCCTAAACCTATGATTGAGAGAACAAGAAGTTTCTTGTCAGTTAGCCACTGTTTGTTTTTTAAAAGCGCTGTCGGCAAAATAAGCTCCGACCCGATTGAACGCAGTTGTTCTACAATATTTCCATTGTTATTAATGGATACTTTTACATGCTCCTTCTTACAGAAATAGGCAATTGTATTCACGTCGTTAGAAGCAAGATCTCTTGCTCTGTCGTGCAATAAGATTTTGCCTTCTCGAAGATACCGCCTGATTGATGCCGTATCATAAGGGCCATACTCCTGCCCATTTCTTATAATATTGAGCCTCATATAAAAAATCTGATCGTGATTTATCTCATGCGATATCAACTGTTTACAAGTTGAACTACAATGAGACGGCCGCCGTCTTCGCCGGAGAGCAGGATTTTTCTGCCCTCGGTGAGCTCGACAAACTCGCCGACATTGATTTTGCGCTTGGGTTGCTCTGTGACGTCCCACATGTCGTTGAGTCGACGGTTGATGAGAATCCATTTGCCATTGTGGAAGTGGAAGTCGCCTACGGGCTTCTTGTCATCGGGTTTGATGCGCTCGTTTGGGGCGATGAGTCTGTTGACGTGCCACATGTACAGCGACTGTTTGTCATAGACCATCAGGCGATAGTCCTCGGGGAGGAACTTGCCATGTGCCGGCGAATAATAGAGGTTGAGCACCGGCAGTTGGCCGTGGTACTCGGTGCCACAGAACGGACATCGTGGCCGCGTGGTGTTGTCAAACACAAACCAATGCGCCTCGCACTTGGGATTCTGGCACGGCTGCATCAGGTCGGTGGTCTTGACCAGCGCGAGTTCCCATTCGTCGGCGGTGGGACGCTGCGACGGGTCGTGCAGTCCATCGATGAACGCGCGGTCAAACAGCTTCTTGAGGTATGGCCCAGTGATGGTGTAAGGCAGCTTGGAGACATCTCCCTGCGGCAACTCGCTGGGCGACATATCCTTGACCTTGGGGCGATTGCTCTTGTCGGTGGGATGCTCGACAAACAGCGCCTTGGCACCCATCGACAACTCTTCGTCCTTGGCTGGATCGAGGTCGTTGACCTTGCCGCCGCGCAACGGATGTCGGTAGAGCAAATACATGTATATCAGCACGGCGAGGGCGTGGCGGTCGGTCTGTATGCTTGGCAGCTTCTTGTTGGGGTCGCCCACCTTGAGCGGTCGCGTCTGCAACACCTCGGGAGCGATGAAGTCGGGAGTGCCTACGACGTCCGGCGGATATTTGCCGGGCACCACCAGGCCGTCACAGTCGATGATCGCCGCCTTGCCGGTCACGGGGTCGACAAGCACGTTCTTGTATGACAGATCGGAGTGCGCCAGCCCCGCGGCATGAAGTCGACGCACGGCACGCGCTATCTGCAGGCACATGTGGAAGTGAGAGAGCCACGTGCCCTTCTGTGCGGGAGACAGGAACTTGTTGCGCAACTTGGCTGACGCGAACCACTTGCCTTCTTTTTCCTTGCCCTTGAACATGCCGTCGCTGAAGAAGAAATGCTTCTGGTAGGTCGGGCACACGATGCCGAGTTTGCCGTTCCACTCCACGAGTTTTGTGGGCCAGCAAAAGAGGTTCTGCCAATAGTCGCCACCGACCTGACCGAAGATTCTGTTGCGGTAGGTGCCGACAATATTCTGCAATCGGTCCTTGGTGTTGGCGTCCTGCGGTTGGCGGAAAAAGCCCACCACATAGCTCTTGTCGGGACTGAAATACACATCCTTCATGGCGCCACTGCCAATGATTTCGTCGACAAACTCCACTTGGGTTCCGTCGGTAGCCTTGAGTCTGATAGTCTGTGCCATAAGCCTTTAGATTTAGTACAATATCGCGATGGTACGGTCGTCGTGGTTGCCTGGACTCCAGAAGTCGAGCCACCTGAGCAGCTGATCCTTGGCGTCTATATTGTCGTCAGTCAAGTCCACACCTGGGATGTCGTCTTCGGGGAATCCGGTTTTGAGTTTCTCATAGAATTCCTGCCATTTGCCGAAGTCGTTGAGATTCTTCTCGGTCTCGAACATTGGGTCCGAAACACCATCGGTCATAAGGAATAACGCAGTGAAGTCGTCAACTATTGTCATCTTGAGACGATTATACACCGCGGCCTTGTCTCTGAATATCTCCGGCATGGTCAGGAAGCGTGTCTGTCCCGAAAATTCGCCCTCGTCGGGGACTCCCAACAGCTTGGCAGTGCCCTCTTTGGCGTCATAGAGGCAGATAGCGCCGTCGCCAACCCAAAATGAGGCGATGAACCAGCCGAACTCGAACTTCTTGCATATCGCAAACATCAGCGTTGTCGCAAAATCCTTGGGCTTGGTTTCAAAGTCGGAGTTAGCAGAAGCCTGGTTTATAGCCTCGTGAGCGTTTACAGCCCCACGCAACACTATGTCATAGACCATCGTTGTGAGAGCCGAACGCTTCTCTTGATTTTGGCGGTCGCCATGATAGGCGATGATGGCATTCTCAAACTCGGGATTGTTGAGCAATTTTGCCTTGCAATGATCGACAACAGTGTTGCATGCCACCTCCGAGCCCTTGCGCGAGAACTTCGCGGAGCCAGCGCCGTCTGCCACAGCGATTATATACCAATCCGAGTCCTTGCAATGAAACAGTTTGAAGTGGTCGTCGCGTGCCTTTCCTTCTTGGGCATGACTGCGTCCGCGCTTGCTGGCGGCGACAATATCCTTCTTGGGCAGTCCATCGGCACCAGCCTCGACCTTGACATATTCACTCTCACTGTCGGGCTTGTAATACGCTATGTTCTTGTCGGTCTCGATTTCCTTCCACAGGCTGCGTGGGTCGGGATTGAAAGCGATGGGTATAGTCAATTCCGATCTTCCGGCACCCTCGACAGTGTCGAATGTCAGTCTGAGCGTGAAGTCGCCAGCCTTGGCTGGCTTGCCGCTCACGGTGAACTTGCCGTTTTCGTCAGCATCGAAGCCGAGTCCCAAGTCGCTAAGTCCCTGCAGTTCCACGTTTGACACTCGGTCTACAGGCAACTCGAACGAGGCATGATATTCCTTCTTTACAGTGCCGTTGGGCAAACGTATGCCGAGGTTGCGTATTTCGTTTTCTATCACTTTTCTTTTGTCCATAAGTTCTTGCTCATAGTTTTTCCACAAATTTCCCATCGCCCAGTGCAGGAAATCTTCCCTGCGGGCAGCAGGTATGTCGAGTTGGTTCATGGCATTGTCCATGATTCTGGCATAAATGGCAAGACGCGAATGTCCCGCGCCATATCTTGCCGCCAATCGTTGTTCTCTGTTCATAATGTTATCCTAATCCACGTGTAATATCCATTCCGCCGGGTCCGGCATTTCCCAACTCGCCTCGTGCGCCGCACCACGGGCAAGTGTTGATTTTCTTGTCGCCGACACAGAAAAGTTTGCCGCACTGGCACACCACAAGTCCCAGCTGATTGCCGCAACACGGACATGTGGGCGCACCCACAAGATCCATCGAGTTGACTGTCTGCCGCGTATCGAGCGAAAGCGACTCGTATGCCTCGCCGTTGATAGGATAGGCACCGACAAGCTTGTAGGCGGTGGTGTTGAAGTCTTCAAGACCCTCGATGCCGAGCGGTTGCAAGCGCTTGGCATACTTCACCAGATAGTCCTGGCGCGTATTCTGACAACGCCCGTGCAACACCACAAAGTTCTCATCGATCTTTGTCTGCCGCGACTTGTCGACCTTCTCGAGGTTAATGCCGGTGGTAGGCGCGAGTTTCACTTCGTCAGACGATTGCTCGCTCACCGACTCGCTGGTGGTTTTGATTGACGCCGTGACCCACTTGAAGAACTTGGTGAACGACTCGGCGTCGGTATCCTTGAGCAACAGCACATTGTCTGTAATCTGTCCCAGAATCCCGGTATTGACGTTGTCGCCCAGCGATATCGCCACGAGGCTGCAACTGCGGCGATAGTGATTGTTCCATCGACTGAAAGCAGCCTGGTAATTGTCGGTGGGATTGCCGTCGGTGAACAGGAATACTATCGGTTTCCAGTCGCCTTTTGACTCATGCGTAGTCTTTTGCACCGACTTGTCGATGTCGTCCATCAGACATTCGAGGCCGGCACCAAGCGATGTTCCGCCGCCAATGGGGAAAATCGGCGGATAGAACTTGTAGAGCTCGGTGAGTGGTGACAGACACGTGGCCTTGCCGGCAAAGGCGATTATCGACACAAAAACGGTCTCGAGGGCATACGGGTCGACACGCAGACTCTGGATGATGGTGCGCATTCCTTCCTGCACTTGCTCTATGGGTGTTCCCACCATAGATTCAGACACATCGATGAGAGAATATATGGGTAAACGTCTCATGTATAAAGATTTGATTTTGAGTTTGACAATAGGATTTGAAGGTTGTATGACTGTCAGATTATAATTTCTGACGATGAGGGGCTGAGATAGACTTTGCCGGGACCGAGGATGCGCATCATGCTCAATCCCTCGCCGCCAAACGCGTTTTTCAGCGACCAACCGGGCACAAGCTGCGACTCGTTGATGCCATGCAGGGCGACGATGTGATCTTCATCAACTTCTATTGCATCGCCCTGACGCAAGTCTACGACGATCGGACTGCCTATGGTGTCGAGAAAGATGGTCGAGACACCCGAAATCTTCTGCAGGCGAGCGCCCATGCCGCCCACAAAACCCGACAGCGAAAGCCGTGTGTGGATGTCTACCTTCTTGTTAGAGCCCACATACGAGCCCACTCGACAAATCAGCGATTCGCCCGAGATGCTCACCGGCAGGAGTCCCATTTTGCTGCCCACCACGAGCTTGCGCGGCATGTTGCAGTTGTTGAAGTAGCGGATGATGAATACTGACTCTCCGGAGAATTTGGCGCCCAAAATGCCAAGGAATCCGCGGCCGTTGAGCTCGACATCTCTTTCGATTCCTGCCTCAAGATAAATCAAGGCACCTTTTTCGGCAAAGAATTCTTCGCCGGGGTAGAGGGTTACCGCCAAGTGCTGGATATCGTTGCCAATTATTTTACAATCCATAGCTTTGCTTAGAATAACACATTGACCTCTTCTGGCGGCGGGGGAAGCACGAGGCTGTCGGTCGCGCCAATACTTTTGTTGCCTTCGACGACTATCTCAGAGACCCACTTGAAGAATTTTCTGAATGCCGTGCTGTCGAGCGTATCGAGCGAATACACCTTGTCTGTGAGTTGCAGCAATGGCTCTGTCTTGGCCTTCATGCCTGCCGCGCACGCGATGATGCTGGCAAAGTGGCGTTTCTTGACCTCGGGTATCATCTGGTTGTAAAGTTGAATGTCCGAGGGCTTGCCGTCGGTCATCAGGAACAACAGTGGCATCCAGTCGCCCTTTTGCTCGTGGGTGCTCAGTCTCACTTCCTTGTCGACCTTCTCGCAAAGCATCTTGAGTGCCATCCCCGTGTGGGTGGGACCGCTGTCGGGAGTGGTGATCTGGGGCATCTGCATCTCGTCGATGGGAGTGAGCGGAATGATTTGTTTCACATCCCGATCAAAGGTTATGATGCTGATGTTTACAGTCTCGAGCGCGTGAGGCTCGTTGCGCAGTGTCGTGAACATTGCCTCGAGGCCCACCTTGACCGACTCGATGGGCTCGCCTTTCATCGAGCCCGATGTGTCAACAAGCAGATATACTGGAAGTCGTCTCATGTCTGTTCTATTGTTCAATGTGAAGTGATTGTATGTCGCGGGAAGACATATCCGTCCCCTGCCAATATTTTTGTCTGTCGTTTTTCAATCCGTATGCCATCATTGGTGCTGATGGCATACGGAGTTATCATGGGTCGCGTCACACCACGATATTTACTTCGGGCGGTGGCGGCGGGAGTTCGCTGAGAGTGGTCGCCTCGGCACCGGTCTGTTCGACCTTCATGCTGCCGGCGCTCACAGATGCCGACACCCACTTGAAGAACGCCTTGATGGTGGCGCTGTCGGCGGTGTCGAGAGAAACGACACATTCGGTGATTTTCTTGAGAGTGTCGGTGTTGGCGCCGGCGCCTGCCGCACAAGCCACCACCATGCCCCACTTGCGACGGTTGAAGTCGGCGATGCCTTTGTTGAGGTCGTCGGTGGGTTCGCCGTCGGTCATGATGAACACCAGGGGTTTCCAGTCGCCCTTCTGTTCGGCGGTGGTTTTGGTCACTTCCTGGTCGGCCTTCTGAGCCACCAGCGACAGTGCCTCACCGAGGGCGGTGCATCCGCTCGCCTGCAGGTTGGGCTGCTGGAAATTGGCGAGCTCGGTCAGCGGTGTCAACTGCTGGGCGGTGCTGTTGAAGGTGATGATGCTCAGAAATGCTGTCTCGAGGGCATAGGGATCTTGGCGCAGGGTCGAAACAAGAACCTGAACGCCATTTTTGACAGCCTCTATGGGCTCGCCAAACATCGAGCCAGATGTGTCAAGAAGCAGATAAACGGGTAATCTTCTCATATTGTGGTTGTTATTATCGTGAATAATCTTTGATGACGCGATGGATAGTCTGAATTATGGTCGGGTCGGTGAACGACTCGCCAATGGCGGCGAATTTCCAATCGCCATTGCGACGGTAGAGTTTGCCAAGGACAAGACCACGCATTCCGACGCAATCGGTGCGGGTTGCCACGTCGTATTGGGCGAACACTTCCTTGACATAGGTGGGAGTGCCTTCAAACATGCGAATGTAGGCATAGGGAATGCCGGAGAAGTCGCCCGAATATTCGCTGTTGTTGTATATGTTGAGGAAGAACACTATCGAGTTGACGCGAGAATCGACTTTTTTGAGGTCGACAGTGATGATCTCGTTGTCGAGTCCATCGTCCCCGCCCTGGTCGCCGGTGAGGTCGTCGCCGGTGTGATGGAGCGCGCCGTCGATGGTATCGAGTTTGCCGTTTGGCAGACCTGTATTATGCTCCGCAAGTCGGTAGAGCGGTGAGTAGATGTGGTCGACTGGGTTGCCTTCAGCGTCAAAGAGCAGACAGCTCAGGTCCAAGTCAACATCAATCACTTTGTTCATTAGCCCAAAGAATTTCTTTCCCATGACAGCACCCCAGTTGCAACCCACACAGAACTGTGTGAGCTTGGTGCCGTTGCTCTTTTCGAGGTTTATTCTCTGGCCTTTTTCTAATCGTATTGCCATAGCTATTAAATTTTTAAAGTTTTGTCTTTTGTTCCGGGAGCATATTTGAAGCCCCATTTGTATGCGCGGTCACAGGTAAGGGCGGATTAGCGTTAGGGTTAACCTTCCAACCCATTTCGACTTGAAGCTTAGTCAAACCGTCAATAACGGTTCGCTGTCCCTTAACTATATTGATAGGCATATTAGTAAGCGTACTTATTTACAAAGTATTGGAGTCCGCCCTTGAATCCATTGCCGATAGCCTCAAACTTCCATTCGCCATTGCGTTTGTACAGACGTCCGAATTCTACTGCTGTCTCGATTGAGAAGTCTTCGTCGAGGTCGTATTTGGCAATCTCCTCGTTGGTATTGGCATTGTAGATGCGGATATAGGAATTGTGGACTTGGCCGAAGTTTTGTTTGCGGTACTCAGCCTCGTGAATGGTCACGGTGAACAAGATTTCCTGGATGCGCGGGTCGACTTTTGTCAAGTCAACAGTGATTGTCTCGTCGTCGCCGCCATCGCTGTTGCCTCCGGTCAAATCGTCGCCCGAAGACTCGACGGCACCATCAGGAGATATCTGATTGTTATAGAATACGAAAAATTCGTCTTTGGGGAGTTTCTTGTTTTCGCCCAGCATGAATGCCGATGCATCGAGGTCAAAGTCAAAACCGGTGCTCTCGTTTGGGTCCCAGCCCAATCCAACGCCGACCTTTTGAAGGCCTATTTCGATGCGTTGGCCTTTCTGTAGATTGATTGCCATGATAATATATTTTTAAGTTTTATACAACAAAGATAAAGTATATGGACCAATAAGGGGTATTTCCTGAAACGTTACAGTCTTTGCTCTGCAATTAGATATGACCCTCGCTTGCAATATTACAACCGACGGTCATTCGCTACACAAAGTTAGCAATAAAATGCTTTCCGAAAATATGTTATACAACATAAAATGGCACAAAGAAAGCAAGGCCATACCGCAAATGCGTTACAACCTTGCAGCCTGTGATATCCGAGGTGTCAATGGAGGCGCCCGGTGGCGTTGAGATACTGCGCTTGTGACAGCCTGAACGCACCGTATGCCGAAATGTAGTCAGACTGCGACTGGCTGTAGAGGGTCTGCGCGTCGAGCAGATCGGTGATGGTGCTGGTGCCTGCCTCATAGTAGAGGGTATTGAGGCGCAGGTTTTCGCGGCTTTGGGCAATGGATTCGGCGGCAAGCGCCATCTTGCGGTGGGCGGCGGTGACATTGTTCCACTTGTCTGCCATCTCTATCTCGAGCTTTTCACCGAGGTTGTCAAGCTGGATGCGGGCGTTGAGCAACTCGACATTCTTGCGCTTGATGGCGTGCGAGCCGCCCCACCATCCCGAAATTGGAACCGAAAGAGTGACCATGAAACCGACAAAATTGTGGTTCTGCTCAAGCAGGTCGTGGTAGAACCACCCCGCGCCTACACCAAGCTGAGGCAGATACTTGCCCACCTCCATCTTCTTCTCCAGCGCCTTGGCGTCAACATCTTTCTGCAGCAGCCTGTAGTCTGATGTCAGTGGCAATGCCTCGTCGGGGAGCATGTAATCAGAGCCCACGCCGGGCATATCGGGCATGGTCGGCGTGTCGGGGATGTCAATGTTGCCATCGGTGCCGAGACCTATCTGCTGAGACAGCAACATCTTGATGGGGGTGATGCCGTTGTCGAGGTCGACAAGATTGGCGCGGTAGCCATTGCGTTTCAATTCCACCTTGAGCAGGTCGTTGGGCATAGCCACTCCGGCGTCGACAGCCACCTTGACTTGACATGTCAGCGAATCGAGCATGGCTATCGCCGATTCGATGGTTTTCTTTTGCGACTTGAGGGTGACGAGTTGCCAATACAGCGCTTCGGTCTGCAGAAGCACGCTGTTGGATGACTGTTCCTGCCTGATGCGCGCCACCTCCTCGCCGACCTTGGCAAGGCGGTTGCCGTTGACAATCTGCCCCCCGGCAAACACCGGTTGCAGCGCCCACACTCCCGCGCCCTTGCCATGGTCGATGATGCCCACCGTCAGCAAATCGGGGATGGTGTACTGTAGAATGTCGCGGTTGGTTTTGAAATATGTCGCGCCGCCCGACACCTCGGGGAAGTATTTGGTGAACGCCTCCTTGCGCGTCTCGATGGCGGAAATCATGTTGTTCTCGGCGGTTTTCACATCGGCGTTGTTCTGCAGCGCCATCTCCTTGCACTGCTCGAGGGTGTAGACCTCCGCCCTACCCGACAGCGACGACGCGGCGACAAGCGCCAGAGCCATGTATATGATTTTGTTCATGTTGCTAAATTTGAAAGTTTGACAATACATTGTCTGTCAGATGAGATGTGTCTCCAGCGGTGTCTCCAGGGGCTTGTCTGCTCCCGGACGGTTGGACTTCATGAGACTGTAGGCGACGGGTATCACAGTGAGGATGAACACCATGGTGATGGGTGTACCCCAGAAAATCACGACTCCCATCGGTTTCCACAGCGCGCTGCTGCCGGTCACCATGGGCAGAACACCCATCGTTGCCGCCGCCGAGGTGAGGAAAATCGGGCGCATTCGGCGCTTGGAAGCGTTGAGCACCGAGTCATACATGCTCATGCCCTGGTTGCGCAGCTCCTCTATATAGTCCAGCAGCACTATCGCGTTCCTGACAAGGATGCCCATCAGCGAAACAATTCCCAAGACGCAGGTCATCGAGATGGATACGTCTTGAAGCACCAGCCCCAGGGCAGCGCCGGGAATGCAGGTCACCAGCGAGAGCACAAGCAGCAAGGCTGTGTCGGCTTGCGCGTAGTGAAACAGTATGACGAAGAAGATGATCACCACCGACAGCAACAAGCCGTTGAGGATGCCCGGCAATGTGTCCATCGTGTTCTCCCACTCGCCGCCAATGCTCACTCTCACGTTATTGGGCAAGTCGAGTTTGTTGATTTGCGACATGAGGGCGCTGGTGCGATCCATGACATTGATATTGCGCTGCACGTCGGCGATGAGCGAGATGGTGTTGATGCCGCTATAGTGCATCAGCATTCCGCGATGCCACTCGGGGCTCACGTTGGCAATCTGGCGCAATGGCACGGTCTGGAATCCGGTGACCGGCACGGGTTCGCGCTCAAGGTCGTCGATATTGCCCATGCGCGACGCAGAGGTCTTGAGGGTGACGGGGATGCCGTAGTCGCCCTCCCACACTGTAGCCACGGGCAGTCCCGACGAGTAGCGGATGCCCAATGTAGCCTCGAGCACGGTGGAGTTGACGCCCAGACGCTCGGCGCGGGTGCGGTCGGCATCGACAACGACAGACGCCATGGGATTGCCAAGAGACAGGCGCACGTTCCTCAGGCCCGGGGTCTTGCTTGCGATGGCAAATGCCGAGTCGGCGACTTTTTGCAACAACGTCATGTCGGTGCCCGAAAACTTGATTTGTATCGGATAGTTGGCATTGGAATAGCTCAGCTGCTTGAATTTGATGATGGCGTCGGGGAAATATCCCTCATACTTCTCGGTGTAGTCGTTGAGCACTCCTATTGTCGCCTCGTTACTCTTGGTGTTGACGATGAATTGCGCGTAGTCGGGTCCGCCCACCTGCGGCGCGTAGGTTGTCTGGAATCGCGGCGACGAACAGCCGTGGAATGATGCCACCGACACCACCCTCTCGTCTTTGGAGAGGATGCGTTCAAGCGAGTCGGCGACCATCGAGGTGCGCTCGACCGACGTACCCTGGGGCATGAAAATCTCGACGGCAAACTGGTTGCGCTCGGCAATGGGCATCAGTTGCAACGGACGTTTGAGGAACACAACGCACCCGACAACAACAAGCGCCAGCGAAATCACCACAGTGGTCTTGGGATAGCGGAAGCAGATGTCTATCAACTTATTATAACCGCTCTGCATCGACAGGAAGAAGCTAAATTTCTTCTTGCCCGACGCCACTTCCTCTTGCTGCAGCTTGTAGATGGGCTTCTTGATGAGGCGGTATTGCAGATATGGAACAATCAGCTCGGCAACAAGCAGCGACACAAACAGGATGATGCACATGCCCCACGGGAAGTCGGTCATGAAGTCTCTGAACATGCCGTCGAGGGTCAGCAGGAACGGGAAGAAGGTAAGCGAGATCGCCATGGTGGCTGAGAATATCGCTTTGAAAAATTCGGTGCCGGCGCGCAACGTCGCGGTATAGTGGTCTACACCCTCCGAAATCAATTCAACATAGTCGTCAATAATCACCACCGAGTTGTCGACTATCATGCCCAGCGTTACTATCAGACACGCCAGAGTGACGGTATTCAACTCGATGCCAAAGGCATAGAACAGTCCCAGGGAAATGAAGATGGCTATCGGGATGGTCGACGCGGCGATGAGCGACACCGAGAATGGCAACAGTAGCATGATGACGGCTATCACGGCGACAATGGCAATGAGCAGCTCGACGAGGAAGTAGTTGACCGAGCTGTTGACCACGACCGGCTGGTCTGTGATCTTGAACATGGTGACGCTCGACGGGATCTCTGCCTTGAATTCCTCGATTTGCTTGTCGACCTCGGCGCCCATCTCGACGATGTTGTAGCCATCCTTCATCTGGATGCTCATCAGCAGACACTTCTCGCCATTGTTGGTGATGTAGCTGTCTTGCTCGGGATACTCGCGCTTGATGTCGGCAATGTCACCGAGGCGCACCACATCGCCGTTGGGCAGCGACAGCACGACCATATTCGAGAGGTCGGCAATGGTCTGCACGGTGCGGCTCACGACTATAGGCTGGGTATAGGTGCCGTCGCGCAACGAACCACCGGTGGTCTGGAATCCCTGTGCCAGCAATGTCGCGCCTATCGTATTCTCTGACAAGGCATAGTGTTGCAGCTTTTCGGGGTTGAGATAGACGGCAAATTGCTCCTTCTCCCTGCCGGTAACGCTGATGGTTCCGACGCTGGGAATGGCGCGCAAACGGTCCTTGAGGCTGTCCATGTAGTCGCCGAGTTCGCGATAGGTCTTATCGTTGCTCTGCATGGTGAGGAGCACGGCAGATGTGTCGCCAAAGTTGCTCAGCGTCTCGATGGCGACGACGCCGGCGGGAAGTTGAGGCTTGACCCCCTCCATGCCGAGTTTGAACTCGTTCCAGAATGGCTTGGTGTTTTCGACATTGTCATCCAACTCGACAAATACTATGAGCATCCCGGATGTTATGCGCGAATAAGTCTTCTTCTTGTTGACTTCCTTGTACGAGAAAATGTAGTCCTCGACTGGTTTCAGCACCTCCTGCTCGATTTGCTCGACGGTCGCACCGGGATAAGCCACGGCAACGACGCCCTCACGTATGGTGAACGATGGGAACTCGTTCTTGTCCATGACCTTGAGCGAATAGATGCCGAAAGCCAGCAGGACGCACACCAGGAGTATCACTTCCTTGACATACTTCATGCCCACCGCGACTATCGGATTGGGCGTGAACTGCTTCTTGACCGCCGGTTTGTCGGGGGCACTCAGCGGCTCGGAGCTATTGTTGTTGGGAGTATTGTTTTCCATAATTGCAATGTCTTGGATTGATTACTTGACGATTTCGACATCAGACCCGGTGCACACCTTCTGCATCCCGGCGACTATGACGGTATCGCCGGCACAAAGTCCGCTCTTGACCACTGCACCTTTGTCCGAGAGTTCGTCGGCAGTCACCACTTTGCGGTATGCCTTTCCATTCTTCACCACCCACACAAACAGGCTGTTGTCTGCCTCGAGTTGCACGGCTTGGGACGGCAGCACAAAGGTCGTGCCGGGTGTGGCGGCTGCGGTCTGCAGCCCCTCGACATCAACACTGGCAATCATGCCGGGCAAAATCTTGCCATCGACATTGGGGATATCAAATTTCACGTCATACGATCTTGTCAGCGGGTCGGCGACCACAGATTTGTGAGTCATCTTCCCATCGAGGGTCAGCCCGTCGAGCGCAGCGAAAACGATAGTGGCTCGGCAACCGGGAACAAAGTACGATATTTCTTCCTCGGGAACAGATATCGATACGCGTATGTCGTTGAGGTTCACAATCTTCAACACAGGCTGTGACGGCAAGACATTCTGACCGTCGTCGGCGATTTTCTCGGTGACATAACCCGAGATGGGCGCATGGATGGTGGCGTCGCTCACACCGCGTCGGGCGAGCGCCGCGGCATTCTCGGCTTGTTTGAGCTTGGATTGCGCCTCCACCCATTTTATCTCGGGCAAGGCGTTGGCGTCATGCAGCTTCTTCATGCGGTTGTAGGCGTCGCGCGCCTCGTCGAGGGATGCTTGCGCCATGTTTGACGTGTTGGTGAGATCGTTGCTGTTGACACTCGCCAACACCTGACCTTTGGTCACCATCTGCCCCTCGTCGACATAAATACGGGTGATGGTGCCGGGCACCGAGAAGCTGACGGTGGATTCGTCGGCAGACTCCACAGTCCCCGAAAATCCCTGCTGGGCTGCCCCTTGTGTCGCGCCGCCCATGACCTCGACGCTCACCCGCACCGGTGGCTGAACGGTTGGCTTCTCATTATTTCCACACGAGGGAAGTGTAAACAAAATCGACGCCGCGGCGAACGTAAAACCGATCCTTGACAAGTAATTCTGATGTATCATAATAACACCTATTTTGCACATTATATATAGTTTAGTACGTGACGCGCTGTCTCTGGGCGCGTTTACTAAAATAACATCTGTCAGTGCAAAAAAGATTAAAGCCCCGCCAAATCAAAATTGGCGATCTTCTTCACCGTCCGGCGACAGTGCGCGCGGCGACGACAAACCGCAAACCGGTGATGATGAGGGCGCTCGAAAGTCCGGTGTAGAGCATCGCAATCAGCCATCCGGGCATCAGCGAAAACCGACGGACGACGATGCCAAGCGCAATCATAAACGCCATTATCATCCAGCCCCGCGAGTCGAGAAACGCCAGGGGATGATTGGCGTCACTCTTCTGCGCGATACGTCGTGAATGCTTGATATACATGCGATTGAATACCCCAAAATGGAACGACAGAAATATCGCCAGAGCGCCGCCGGCAAGCATCCACGCATCCACCGTGACAGACTGCCAGCAGTTGACGCCTATGCGCAATATGTTGACTCCGGCAACAGTCCAAACTATGCCGCCAATAATCATCAGTGTCTTTCGTGATACATGCATGTGGTGAACTCCATTTATTTTATTTCATTTCGGCTCGCAAATATAACCAAATATTTCCACCCGCCCACAATTTTTCCACCTCCTCCGGCACAATTTTTGCACCTTTTTGACTATCTTTGTAAGGTGTTGACACCTACAAATGAAAACGCAATCAAAGAAACCAATATACCACAAACGCAAACCTCTATAAGACAACCACAACCGCCTATATGACAAAGAAAATCACAGACCTTTCCGCCAAGGAAGCCAAGGCTTTTTTAATGGACAAGGAGCAGTATTTCAATTCGGAGCTCCCCCAATATTTCGACTTCTCTGGAATCCTCAGCTACACCGCTACCGCGCTCGATGGCAAAACCATCGACCAATGCGTGACGGCGGTGAGCCCCGAATCGCTCGACAACGTAAATCTCGAAATCCTCAGCAATAAGGATGGCAGATATGGCGTGCGTCCGCTCACCATCACCAATCCGTTTCTCTACACTTTTCTCGTCAACACGCTGTGCGACGATGACGCCTGGCAACGCATTCTCAAATGCTTCGAGGCATACAACGTCGCTCACATCAAGGCTTGTTCAATCCCCGTCGTGCGCGACAAGGACCGACAAGAAAGCTTCCCCCAAGCGACGACCATCCTCAACTGGTGGAGCAACATGGAGCAAACCCCGGTCGAGCTGTCTCTGCGCTACCGCTACATGTTTGTCAGCGACATCTCCAACTGTTTCGGTCAAGTCAACCCCGAGTCAATCGACTGGGCGCTCTCTCGCAAGGGCACCGATGCCGCCACCGACGACAACCACGACCTCGCACACAACATAATGCGACTGCTCAAGGCATTGCAAGGCGGCCGCAACATTGGCATTCCTCAAGGCAGCATGGTGTTCTCGTTCATCGCCGAAATCATTCTCGGATATGCCGACATGCTGCTCGCCCAGGCAATCGAGAAGGCGGGCATCACCGAGGACTACACGGTGCTGAGGTATGTCGACGACTACCGGATATTCTGCAACAACCGCGATACGCTCGAGGACATCTCCTACCTGCTGCAGCACGTCCTCGAGACACTCAACTTCAGGATGAATGTCTCCAAGACTCGCATCTCTGACGACATCGTCGGCGACGCGCTCAAGCCCGACAAGGCATTCTATATCTTCAACACCCCGATTTTCAACAAGAAAGGCTGGGACTTCGACGGATTTTGCAAGCACCTCTATTTCATCTTCCAGTTTGCCCGCAAGTTCCCCAACAGCGGTCAGGCAAAGGTGCAACTCAAGAAATTCTACGAGCGATTTGAGAAGTTCCATGAAGTAGACAATGACATCGCAGTCGCAGATAACAATGCCAAAACAGATTCATCGACGTCCGCCAAGCGACACAAGAAGAGACAACCCAAGGTTCTCGAAAAACTCGCGCCAATGATTGCCATCGCCACCCAAATCGCGTCGGACAACGTCGCCATTGCCCAATCGGCACTGAGCGTCGTCAGCCTCATCCTGTCAAAGATTGACAACGAGGACGAGAAAGAACAGCTCATCAGATTCGTCTACGAGAAACTTCGCGGCAAACCCAACTCGGCGCTACTCGAGGTCTGGCTGCAAAACATCACATACCAGGCATGGATACCCAATGTCTACAAATATGACATGCCACTTTGCCGCATGGTCTACCACGAGGATGTGACCCTGTGGAACAACGAGTGGATTGACCCCGCGATTGCCAACGGACTCCCCTGCGACACAATCTGCGATTACCAGGCGCTCAACGAATCAAACCGCATCATTCCCATCTCCGACATCTTGCAATACGACGACATCCCCGACGAACTTTTCGACGAGGGCGACAGTCACAGCGACGGTTATAACGACTGATATTACCACATCCGATACGTATAGCCATGCCCTACGACGTCACTGCCGTGGGGCATTGACCTTCTTCTGTACCCTAATGCTATGTAGACCGGATATACCTTACAATGACGTGCGCATGTGTAATTTTTTTGGCATGGGGCGTTCATGAAAGAGAAATATTGATTAAATTTGTGGGCGAAAAAACATCTAAACACGCTTACCCGATTGTGCGCTATCCAGGTCTGAAAACACTTTTCACTTTTTTGGTCGTTGCCATGCTGACTTTCGGCGTGGCTGATGTCGCGTTTTGTGGCGCGCAGCGGCGCTTTGTGACTGTAGCAACAGAGGCTGACGCCAATACTGTGTACTCGATTTTTGCCGACAGCACAGGGCTGGTGTGGGTTGGTTCCAATCAGGGTCTGTATCTCTATGACGGCTACCGGATGCACCGCCGCTATACGCCCGGAGCTCGCGACAACACCCACATATACTGCGGTGTGGAACTCGACGGCAAATTCTGGCTTGGCGGCAACAACGGGCTTCACGTCTATGACATAGCCTCAGACAGCTACATCGAGCCCCACGCGCCGTTTCCCCGCGAGATACGCGCCATCGCCCTCGACGGCGACGACCTGCTGATAGGGTCGCTGGGAGGGTTGTATCGCTACGACATAGGCGGCGACTCGCTGACTTGTATCTCCAATGGTCTGCCACACAACGCCGTCTATGCCATCGCTGCCGACAAACGACGTCCGGGCACATTCTATATCGGCACCTACAACGGTCTGGCAGTACTCTCCGGCAGCGACAAACTGCACGCCATTGAGCTCGGCGACGGACAACGACATCTCAATCTATTTGTCAACAGTCTGCTTCACGACCCACGACGCGACGTGCTGTGGGCGGGAACCGAGGGCGCGCTTTACCGACTCGACGCCGGAAATCTGTCGGCGGGTGCAAGCCAAATCGCGGCTCTGCGCGGCAACAGCGTCAAGTCGCTCGCCATCGACGCCCGTGGCAGCCTGATGATCGGCACCGACAACGGACTGTTCGCACTCAAGGACAACCACGTCGAGCACTATCTGCACGACTCGCGCGTGCCGGCGTCGCTGACCAACAATGTGGTGTGGAGCCTCTTTGTAGACGATCGGCGCGGCAACGTGTGGGCGGGAACCGAGTACAATATTTCGGTGAGCGCCGGCGACAACTCGTGCGAAGAACTCACGCTGTCCGAACTCACCGGCCGCGGCGATGGCAACCGCATACACAATATCTTCGTCGACAACGCCTCAAACCTCTGGCTCGGTGGCACCAACGGTCTGATACGCTATTCGCTTGCCGACGGTTCGTCGACATGGTACAAGCAAGACGACGCCACACATCCTCTGCCTCACAACCGCGTGCGCGACATCAAACTCGACAGCCGCGGCGACGTGTGGATTGCCACCGACGGATCCATCAATCTCTATGACCGCGCCAACAACCGATTTATGACGCGACTGCTCACCGACTCTACCCATGTCTACAACGCCAACTGGGCATACGGCACCCTCGACGACGGCAACGGCCACCTGTGGGTGGGAAGCTATCTGGGCGGAATGTTTGTCGCCGACATCGAGCGGCTCAAGAAATGCGACGGCACATACGTCGCCGACAAGACCTACAACACATCGTCGGGAATGCCATGCAACTATGTCAACGAATTTGTCGCCGACCGCCGCGGCAAAATCTGGGTGGCACTCTATCAGAGCGGCAAAATAGCCTGCATCGACCCCATGAGCGGCACGGTCAGCACATACGACATCCAGCGACTCACCGACGCATCGCCCGACCACATCATTGCCTCGCGACAGGGCGGCATCTGGTGCGCGGCGGGCGGCAAGCTGGTCTATGTGGGTGGCGATGGCGATAATCCCCAAGTCTATGCCATCCCCTCGCGACGCGCCTTCACGACATTCGCCATGTGCAGCGTCAACGACGAGATATGGCTGTCGACACCAGTCGGAGTGTGGTCGTTCGACACCCACACGCGCCAATTCACCCTGCTGCCAGTGCCGCCGCGATCCTATACAGCCATCTACCACGACCCCAACGACGACACCGTCTATCTGGGCGACGTCGACCGCATAGTGCGAGTATCACCGCGTCTCAAGGACTCGGCAGACACATCGTCCAAGCTCATCATCAGCGAACTGACTGTCAACGATACCCCGTGGCGAGCCGACGGCATGGCTCCGCGATTCATCACCTCGCTGAACCTCGCCCACGACCAGAACCGCCTGCAGCTCTATTTCTGCGACCCAGGACAGACCATCGACCACCGCCGACAATACGAATACCGGCTGTCGCGTCACCAAAGCGAATGGACATTGCTCGACAACGACGACAACTGCATCACCCTCGCCAACCTCACCCCCGGCGACTACATGCTCGAGATACGTCCGGTGGGCACCAACGATGGCGAGGTGGCAATGACACTGCCCATCCATGTCGCGCGCCCATGGTATCAGACCACGCCGGCAATCATAGTCTATGCCCTGCTGTTTGCGGCGCTTGTGGTGTGGATCATCATGTACATGCACATCAGGCAGCGCCTCAAGCACGAACGACTGCAGCGCGACCAGGCGCTCGAGAGCGCCCGCAGCCGCATGGAGATGATGAGCGACATATCCGAACGACTGCGCACACCGCTGCAACAAATCATCGAGCCCGCCGACAAGCTCTCGGCTGAGGCCACCGACCCCGCCCAGCGCGAGAGCATCAGCGCCATACAGTCGAGTGCCGTAGCCATCAACGACATGATTGACGGTCTCGCCGACACCAAGGAGCAGCAACCCAAGGCACCAGTGCCCGACAGCGCCGACGAGCGCACCCTCGCCGCCCTGTCGCGACTCATCGAGGAAAACCTCGACGACCCCGACTTCAACGTCGCTCGCGTCTCTGAAAAGCTCGGCATTTCGTCAAAACAACTCTACCGCCTGGTCAAGAAACACCTCGACACCACTCCTGTCGACTACATAAAACAGATGCGTCTGGCGCGCGCCGCCGTGCTGTTGCGACAGCACAAATTCACCGTGTCCGAGGTCATGTACATGGTGGGCTTCAGCTCCCCCGGATACTTCTCCAAATGCTTTGCCGCCCAATATGGCGACACCCCCAAGGCATACGCCGAAACATCAGAAAATTGACAGCGCCGGACGGCTTGCCATGAGCCGAAAAATGCCGTTTTGTCCCAAAAATTACCTACTTTGTCCGATTTGTTCTTGACACAAGGCTCTCTTCATCACTAATTTTGCAACATTAACTTTAACCCCTATACGTGCCTAAACACATTCCCCAGATGGAAAAAGTCATTGCCTTGATAATGCTGTTCTTCGCCGCATTCCCCACACTCGGCGCGACACCCTCACAAGGTGTCCACGTCGACAACAACGGAGTGTTGCGCGACGGCAACAACAACGAGGTAGCCTACTACGGAACAAACTACACCGTCCCGTTTGCCCACGCCTACCGCGCACTGACATCGCGCGGCATCGACCCGCGCGCTGCCATCGACCGCGACACATACCATATGGCACGCATGGGCTTGAACGCATTCAGACTCCACCTGTGGGATGTCGAGCTCACCGACAGCATCGGCAACATCACCCCCGACAATCCCCATCTCGACCTGCTCGACTACCTAATCAGCCGCCTCGAAGACCGCGGTATCTCTGTGGTAATCACCGCACAAACAAACTTTGGCAACGGATACCCCGAGCGCAACGTCAACACCGGCGCCTACAGCTACAGATACGACAAATGCGACGTGCACCTCAATCCCGAGGCACAAGCAGCCCAGGAAAGATACCTCAAACAGCTGGCACGCCACACAAATCCCTATACCCGAAAGTCTTACGCCGACGACCCAGCCATCATAGCCCTCGAAATTAACAACGAGCCCTGTCACAACGGCACCGCAAAGCAAGTCACCGCCTACATCAACCGCATGGCCAAGGCGCTGCGCAAAAGCGGCTGGACAAAGCCCATATTATATAATGTGAGCCACAACCGCCAGGTGGTCGAAGCATACTACCTCGCCGACATCCAAGGCACCACCTATCAGTGGTATCCCACCCACCTCGTCGCCGGCCACGAGCGCCGCGGCAACTTCCTGCCCCACGTAGACCAATACGCAATCCCGTTCAGCAACGTCAAAGGATTTGGAAGCAAGGCAAAATTTGTCTACGAATTCGACCCCGCCGACGTGCTGTGCACCTACCTCTATCCCGCCATCGCCCGCACCCTGCGCCGCGAGGGATTCCAGTGGATCACACAGTTTGCCTACGACCCGATCGACATCGCGCCATACAACACTGAATATCAGACGCATTATCTCAATCTCGCCTATACTCCCGGCAAGGCGTTGGGTATGAAAATCGCAGCCGAGGTGACCCGCAACATCGAGCGCAGTGCCGACTTCGGAGGCTATCCCACCGACACCGTCTTTGGCGACTTCCGTGTCAGCCACCACTGCGACCTCGCCGAATACAACACCCCCGACAAGTTCTTCTACACCAACTCGACAAACACTGCGCCCGTCGCCCCTACCCGCTTGGCAGAAATCGCAGGACACGGCAATTCGCCCATCGTAAAATATTCGGGTACAGGCGCCTACATGCTCGACCGCATTGACCGCGGCGTGTGGCGACTCGAGGTGATGCCCGACATCATCCTCACCCGCGACCCGTTTGCCACCCCTGCGCCCAACCGTCGAGTGGGCGACATCATCTATCGCGAACAGCCCATGACAATCGCCCTCCCCGAACTCGGGCAATCCTTTGTCTATCAAGGCATCAACAACGACAACACTCGTCGCGGAACTGCTAAGGACGCGACATTTGCCGCATATCCCGGCGTCTACCTTCTTGCCGCCAATGGCGCCAGCCTCGACACCATCGACTGCCATGAGCGACTGGGCAACATCTTTCTCGACGAATACGTTGCTCCAACGCCCGACAAGCTGACACTCACCGTGTTGCACACACCGCAAGACAACGCCTTGCGCGGCGACTCGCTGACCGTGCGCGCCATCGCCTATGGCGCCGCCGACCCCGATTCGCTGGTCGTCTACCCCGCCGACGTGTCTATGTGGCGCAACCACAACACCCTCTACAAGATGCACCGCGTCTCGGCATACCAATACGAGGCGCGCATCCCTGCCCGCGGCAGTGACCGCTGCCAGTACAACATCGTGGCATTTGGCGACTCGACGGTGCTCACCTATCCCGGAGCAGTAGCGGGCACACCACTCGACTGGTACCAGACCGGCAATGGACACTATGCCGTTGGCCTCTACAGCGACGGCGACCCCGTGGTGCTGCTCAGCGCCAGCGACCCCGGAGAGATGTCGACCATTCCCGAGAGCTGGGCTGACGCGCGCTACAACCTCGTGAAGCGCAGCCCAATCGACACCGACGTCATGCGCCTGCACATCACCCCCGACCAGAACAACACCGAGGCATTGATACAGAAATATGTGGCGCCTTCCCTCGCCTCACGCCGCGACCTCGACGCCACCCGGCGCCTCGTGGTGTCGCTGGGCAATGTCTCGGGCGCCAAGACCGCACGCGTGGCGGTCGTCAACAGCGACGGCATCACCTATGCCGCCGACATCCCCGCCCACAGCGGCAAAACCTCCCTATCCATCAACGACTTGCAACAATCCACGACGGCATTGTCCCCTGCCCCCTACCCCGTCTTCCTTAACCGATACCTCACTCCCCAGTGCTATGACAAACCTCTGGATTGGAAAGACATCGAGTTCCTCACTATCTCCTTCCCCGACATCCCCGCCGGCACCACCGTCGACGCCGACATCACCGGAGCATGGCTCGAATAACACCTAATATCCTATAAACCAACAATTTACAATATAATAACTAATTTTTAAACCATCAACACATGAAAGCAAACACAAGGCTCACGCAATTAACACTCGGGTTGCTGGCTCTACTAATGGTACTGCTCATCCCGCTGACTGCGAACGCTCAAGGCGCCTACCGCACCATAAATGGCACAGTGGTAGACGAAAATCAAGAACCGCTTACCGGCGTATCTGTCAAAATTCTCGGACAAAACACCGGCATGGCAACCGACCTCGACGGAAACTATACCATCAAAGTACCATCGTCGGCAAAACAGCTCGTTTTCACCTATGTAGGATATGAGGGCAAAACAGTAGACATTACTTCAGACCACATCAATGTCACCCTTGTTCCCAACGCAACAGTGATGAACGAAGTAGTAGTAATTGGCTACGGTACCCAAAAGAAAAACGACTTGACGGGTTCTGTTTCCAGCATCAGCGAAAAAGACTTCAATCAAGGCATGATCTCATCGCCCGAAGAACTCATCAACGGCAAAATCGCCGGTGTGCAAATTGTAAACGCCGGAGGTTCCACCACTTCCAATTCCACTATACGCATTCGTGGCGGTGCATCTCTCAATGCATCAAACGACCCGTTGATTGTTATTGACGGTGTTCCCATGGAAGTTGGTGGATACATTCAAGGCCAAGGAAACTTCTTGTCCATGATTAACCCCAACGACATAGAAAACATGACCATCCTTAAAGACGCATCGTCAACCGCAATCTACGGTAGCCGTGCATCCAACGGTGTCATCCTCATTACAACCAAGACAGGCAAAGGCAACGGCATCAAAGTTTCATTCCAGACAACCAACTCCATTTCGACAAAAGCCCGCACAGCTGACATGATGTCTACCGAAGAATTTATTTCCACGGTAAAGGAATATGGCACAGCTGCTCAACAAGCTCTTATCGGCGAAACATCTACCGACTGGGTTGATGAAGTATCACAAACAGGATTTGGCACCGACAACAATCTCAGTGTTTCGGGACGCATCACAAAGTGGCTGCCTTTCCGCGTATCGCTCGGCGCACTCTACCAGGAAGGTATCATGCGCGATGACTGGACACGCAGACTCTCTGCCAACCTCAACCTCACTCCTTCGTTCTTCAACGACGACCTTCGCTTTACCATTAGCGGCAAATACTCCAACAACGTCAGCCGCTACCCCAGCGGATCAATCATCTGGAACGCCACAACATACAATCCCACAATACCCGTATATTCGGGTTCAGACGCATTCCTTGGCTACACCGAACCTGTTGACCTCAACGGAATTCCTGTCACGGGTGGCATGGCAAACCCTGTGGGACTGCTCAACTACCTCAACAAAGCCCATACCTACCGCATGATTGGCAGCATCGACGCTGACTACCGAGTACGTCCTCTTCCCGAATTGCGTATACACGTCACAGGCGGCTATGACTACGCACAAGGCAAGAGCGACTATTTCACATCTGCCGAATCTTGGTCAGGATATGACAACGGCGGCTCCATTTGCACTGTTGGTCCCAAGAAGGCTTACAACAAACTGTTTACCATCTACGCGAACTACAAAAAAGATTTTGAAGCGATCAGCAGCTCCCTGGATGTCACCGCCGGTTACGACTATCAATGGTGGAAACGCACATCTCCCTACTACGAAACATATAACGTCGCCGGTGATGTGACATCAACCTCCGCCGCCAGTGACCAGCGTCACACTTTGCTGTCCTACTATGGTCGTCTCAATTACACTTTCAAAGACAGATATCTGTTGACAGCGACATTCCGCCGCGATGGTTCATCTCGCTTCGCAAAAGACAAACGTTGGGGTACATTCCCCTCTGTGGCTCTCGCATGGCGTATCTCGAATGAGAATTTCTGGCAATCGCTGACACCTGTGATGAACGACCTGAAGATTCGCGCCTCATATGGTATCACCGGACAACAAGATGGCATCGACAACTACTTCTACATGCCTGTTTACACCATTAGTCAGGACGGAGCACAATATCAATTCAATGGAATTCCTATTTACACATATCGTCCTGAAGCCTACAACCCCGATTTGAAGTGGGAAACGACCAAATCTTGGAACTTCGGCATCGACTTTGGATTCCTCAACAATCGCTTTACAGGTAGCGTAGACTACTACACTCGCAAGACCGAAGATCTTCTGGCATCAGTACCTTGTGCTGCCGGAACAAACTTCGCCAAATATCTTCTCTCCAATGTCGGCAACGTAGACAGCAAGGGCGTCGAAATCGCTTTGACTGCCAATATCATTACCACAAAAGATTGGTCTTGGTCAATGACCGGCAACGCTACATGGCTTCGCTCGAGAATCACCAACCTCACCCTCAACCCTGATTCAGAAAGCCCCAACACTTTGGTTGGCACATCTGTTGACAGCCGCAAAGTACAGGTATTCTCAACAGGCTATGCCCCCTACTCATTCTATGTCTACAAACAGATCTACGACGAAGAAACCGGCAAGCCCCTCGAAGGCATCTATGCCGACCTCAATGGCGACGGTCAAATCAACTCATCTGACCTCTACCACTACCATTCGCCGGCTCCCGACTGGATTCTCGGTCTCTCGACATCATTGCGCTACAAAAACTTCACTTTGAGCACATCATTGCGCGCCAACATTGGCAACTATGTCTACAACGCCATGGCAATGAATACCGGAGCACTTGAAACCCTGGCATACAATGCCTTTGAAATCCGCAACATGAACCGTAGCTTCCTGACGACAAACTTCACAACACGCCAGCACTACAGCGATTACTACGTCGAAAACGCTTCTTTCCTGAAGATGGACAACCTGCAACTCAGCTATGATTTTGGCAACATTGGCAAGGGCGTAAACCTTCACTTGACAGGTACTATCCAAAACGTTTTCACCATCACCAACTATACCGGAATCGACCCCGAGGTCAGCTACGGTATCGACTCCAGCGTATATCCTCGTCCCCGCACATACTCTCTCACGCTTGGACTTAACTTCTAACCATTACTACAATTATGAAAAAATATATTTTAAAAAGTCTCGCCGCCATATCGGTCGCAATGATGGCAACATCGTGTGTAGACGACCTCAACCAGACACCTATCATCGAGAATGACGCCTCGGTGGTATACGCCAACCCTACAACCTATCGTCAGGTTCTTGCCAAGGCATATGCATGCTTTGTAATCACAGGACAGGAAAAAGACGGTGACAAAGACATCGACTCCGAAAAGGGTTATGACCTTTCGCGTTGCATCTTCAACATGCAGGAATGCCCCACCGACGAAAGCATCAACACGTGGTCGTCGCTTTACGACGTATCTCACTTCAAATGGGATGCCAACGACATCTGGGTTCAGGACGCCTACTACAGACTCTACTACACCATTTCGGTCTGCAATGAGTTTATTCGCAACTCTAAAGAAAGCAATATCTCACATTTTGACCAGACAGACCAGGAGACTATCAAGGCCATGTGTAATGAGGCTCGCTTCCTTCGCTGTCTTGCCTACTACTGGGTTCTCGACCTTTATGGCCAAGGTCCGTTCTCAAACGAAGACACCCCCATCAGCGGCGCTCTGCCTCCTCGCTATGGCGCTGAAGAACTGTTCGCGTTTATCGAATCCGAGCTCAAGGACATCGAAACTCTTATTCCCGAAACAAACGAATATGGACGAGCTACTCGCGGTGCTGTTTGGGCGCTCATGGCTCGACTGTATCTCAATGCCGAAGTCTACACCAACACCGACCACTATACCGACTGCATCACATACTGCAACAAAATTATCAACAGCGGTCTCTATAGCCTTGAACCGGAGTTCCAGAAACTTTTCAATGCTTCGAATTATCTTCGCACCAACGAAATCATTTTCCCATTCGTTATCGACGCCACAACGACTGTGACTTGGGGCGCAACGACCAACATCATCTGCGGAGCATGCTCAAATTCATCAACTCAAGATCCCGCGAAATATGGTATCACAAAAGGTTGGGGCAACTTCCGTGTAAGAGGCAATATCCCCGAAAAATTTGGTGATGTGCTCACATCCAAAGACAGTCGCTGTCTGTTCTATACCGACGGACAAAAACAGAAAGTCACCGTCTACAACGACCAGACAAACGGCTACTTCAGCGAGAAATTCACCAATCTTTACGATGACGGCACTGCAGCTTCAAACACAGCAGCAAACGGATGTTCAACCGACCTCCCGGTGTTCCGCTTGGCTGATGTTTATCTCATGGCAGCCGAATCTGTTGTTCGCGGTGGCTCAGGCATGACACGCAGTCAAGCTCTGTCTCTTGTCAATGCTGTTCGTGAACGTGCCTATGGCGACACTACTGGCAATATCTCTGATTCGGAAATGGATCTTCAGTTCTTCATCGATGAACGTGCTCGCGAATTGCTCCATGAATCTGTTCGACGCACCGACCTTCGTCGCTTCAAGATGTTCACCACAGACGCTTATATCTGGGAATGGAAGGGCGGAGTCGTCGACGGACGCTCTGTCGATAGCAAATATGAAATCTATCCCATCCCGGCAACCGAATTGTCGGTAAACACCAATCTCTCAAACCCCAATTACTAATTCCTTAGCAACAAAAAGATGAAACACAACATATTTTTCAAGGCTCTTGTTTCAGGAATCGTTGTTATGTCAATGACGGCATGTGACAATGACGGCGAAACCTTGACAATGCCCAGACCAGATGATGTAACAATCGAAGGTCCCGATAACGAGATTGTTCTTGACGCCGACAAGAAAGAAACTTTGGTACTCACTCTGAATTGGAATGCCAATGGCGAATTGACACTGAGCAATCCCCAAGTAGCGATTGCGGATGAAGTTGTCACAAATACCATAATGTTCTCTACATCAAACACATTTGATGAAGTAAGAGAGACTTACGTACCCGACAAGCAGTACTACTACATCTACACTGCCACTGAACTCAATGAAATCGCCACCGGCCTTGGTATCACACCCGGAGAACGTGGAGAACTTTATGTGATGGTTCGCACCAATTTCGCCAATAATATCGAGCCCAAATACAGTAACATCTTGACACTGTATGTCACCCCCTATCTCGAAAAGGCTGCTAATCAGGTACTCTATCTTTCGGGACACGATGATGCTACCAGCGGAAGCTGGCACTTCAACAACTATATCCGCCTCTATGACGACGCGACACTGAGCTATGCCGGTGGTGTTGTATTCGCTTCAAAATGGGGATATAAGGTTTACAATACAGCCGGTGACTGGCACGACTGTTATACTGGCGTATCTGGCTCTACCGCCGAATCGGGCACATTGGAATACGACGGCAAGAATAACATTCCCGCTCCCGAAAACGGATTGTATATACTTGATGTTTCGATTGGCGCTTTGAAATACTCGACAATCGCAGTCAACAAGGTATCTTACTCCGGTCTCAATGACGATTGGTCAATCACCGATATGGAAGCAACCGAAACTCCCGGTGTTTATACCGCTGTCGTCACTAAGAAAGCCAACACTCCCTATGGAGTCAAGATTCTCATCAATGGCAGCTGGAAGATATATTTCGGCGGCAATGGAAATCCCGGCGAACTTTGCTACAAGCATGAAGGATTCGTAGGCGACAACGACCTTGCCAACGGAACCTATATTCTGACTGTCGACCTTGTCAACACCACTTATTCATACACAGAACAATAATTCACAAGCAAAACTCATGAAAATACTGAAAAGGATCCTATCAACCACAGTATTGATGAGCTCGCTGGTTCTTGCCACCGGATGCAAGGAAGATAGTCCGGTGACAAATCCGCCCGTAAACAATACCCCGACGGTCATCGACCGTTCGGGTATTGCCAAGGGTGCGGATGTCAGCTGGCTCACCAAGATGGAGTCTGAAGGTGAGAAATTCTATGCTCCTTCAGGCGAACAAACAGAATGCATGCAATTGTTGCGCGACTACTGCGGCGTCAATGCCATACGACTACGCGTATGGGTAGACCCCGAAGACGGATGGAACAATATGGGCGATGTCCTGATAAAGGCACGTCGCGCCAACGCCCTCGGTATGCGCGTCATGATAGACTTTCACTTCTCTGACACATGGGCTGACCCGGGTGACCAAAATCCGCCCGCAGCATGGGCTGACTATGACGCGTCGCAAATGTGCGAAGCTATCAAAGACCACGTGTCGACAATGATGGCAGCACTCGCACGATACGACATCATGCCAGAATGGGTTCAAATTGGTAATGAGACTACTCCTGGCATGTTGTTGCCTCTTGGAAGCGTGTCAGACAACCCAGAAAATTTTGCAGCGTTTGTAACCACAGGTTATTATGCCGTCAAAAAATACTTCCCTGAATCAAAAGTCATAGTGCACCTTGACAAAGGCAACGATATGTGGCGATATACTCGTGAGCTCGAGGCTCTCAAGCGCTACAATGGTCAGTATGACATGGTAGGTATGTCCCTATATCCTGATGAGGATAATTGGTCAACTTATGTTGACTCAATGATCACGAACATTGAGACCATAAATTCTACCTATGGCAAGCCGGTGATGCTGTGCGAATTTGGCATGCACCACAGCCTCGGTGAATTGTGTAACAATATTTTGAGCAACATAATGCAACGGACTGCCAATCTCGATTTTGCAGGAATCTTCTATTGGGAACCCGAAGCCCCTTCGGGCTATAACAACGGCTACCGCAAAGGATGCTTCGAGAATGGAACTCCGACTGTTGCATTGGACGCTTTTAAAAATTGACAGTCTTATGTTTCTAAACGCACGCCTTTCGGCTATGGCTCTCATTGGAGCCATAGCCTTGAACATCAGTGGTCAGCGGACTGAGACGACGCTTGTTGACGGATGGCGGTTCTCGCTCGACGGGGGCGCCTGGCAGTCGGTGCGCGTGCCTCACGACTGGGCGATTTCGTTGCCATTTGACCGCGCCTGCGACTTGCAGGTGGTGGCGGTGGAGCAGAACGGCGAAACCGAAAAGTCGGAAAAGACGGGGCGCACCGGTGGGCTGCCCTACTATGGCAAGGGCGAGTACCGCACGACATTCAATGTCGCCGATACCGCCGGGCGCTCGGTGACGCTGGTGTTTGACGGCGCGATGTCGCACGCACGGGTGTTTGTCAACGACAGCCTCGTGGGCGGTTGGGCATATGGCTACAATTCGTTTCATGTCAACGCCGATGGCGCGGTGCGTCCCGGTGTCAACGACCTGCGTGTCGAGCTCGAGAACATGCCCGAGTCGTCGCGCTGGTATCCCGGTGCCGGACTATATCGCAATGTCCATGCCGTGGAGACGTCGCGGGTGCACATCCCCGTCTGGGGAACGCGCCTCACCACTCCCCACATCGACAGCGAGATGGCGACCGTGTGCCTCGAAATCGAAATCGACGGCGCTCCCCGCGGATCTTTTGTCGACATCACGACCGACATCCTCGACAACACCGGCAATGTGGTGACGTCGCGCACCACACGCCATGCCGTCCACGGACAGAATGCAGCGCAGACGCTCATCGTCGACGATCCCCTCCTGTGGTCGCCCGAGTCGCCGGCGCTCTACACGGCGCGCACGGCGCTCAGC
>X1_Eurasian_Beaver__coassemble_9_pt1 | contig 30558 bp, 21 predicted proteins | sample X1_Eurasian_Beaver__metabat2_high_PE_005 | metagenome-assembled genome bin X1_Eurasian_Beaver
AGCCAGAACTGGTAGAATTTGTAGGGCGAAGTGTAGCGGGGGTCGAGCCACGCGTTGCCGCTCTCGGTCTTGCCAAACTTGCCGCCGTCGGCCTTGGTGATCAAGGGACAGGTGATTGCCCAAGCGCCTTCTTCGCCGGTGATGCGGCGGATGAGCTCGGTGCCGGTGGTCATGTTGCCCCACTGGTCCGAGCCGCCGAGCTGTATGCGGCAGCCGAGGGTGCGGAACAGGTGCAGGAAGTCGTAGCCCTGCAGCAGCTGGTATGAAAATTCGGTGAACGACATGCCCTCGCGGTCTTCGCCCGAGAGACGTTTCTTGACCGAGTCTTTTGCCATCATGTAGTTGACGGTGATGTGCTTGCCGATGTCGCGGATGAATCCGAGGAACGAGAATTCCTTCATCCAGTCGTAGTTGTTGACGAGGATGGCGGCGTTGGGGGCGTCGCTGTCAAAGTCGAGGAACTTGGCGAGCTGAGCCTTGATGGCCTCCTGGTTGTGGCGCAGTGTCTCCTCGTCGATGAGTTTGCGCTCCTGGCTCTTCATCGAGGGGTCGCCGATCATGCCGGTGGCGCCGCCGACGAGAGCGACGGGACGATGGCCCGAACGCTGCAGGTGCTTGAGCATCATCACGCCTACCAGGTGTCCGATGTGCAGCGAGTCGGCGGTGGGGTCGATGCCCAGGTATGCCGTCGTCATTTCTTTCTTGAGTTGTTCGTCGGCGCCGGGCATCATCGTGTGAATCATTCCGCGCCATTCGAGTTCTTTTATAAAATCCATTTGGTTGTGGGGAGAGAAGTTTTTTGGGGTGTTTTATTGAGTTTGTTTTATTTATGACAATTTTGCCAGCGCGCCGGCGATGCGTTTCATTGCCTCGCGGATGTTGTCGTCGCTGGTGGCGTAGCTGAGGCGGATGTATCCGGGGGCGCAGAATGCGGCGCCGTCGACGGTGGCGACATACGCCTCGTTGAGCAGATACATCGCCAGGTCGGCAGAGTCGTTGATGACGGTGTCGCCGTGGCGTTTGCCGAAGTATGCCGACACCTCGGGCAGCAGGTAGAACGCTCCGTCGGGGCGGTTGACCTTGAGTCCGGGGATTTGCGAGGCGAGGTCGACGACGAGGTCGCGGCGACGCTCGAAGGCGGCGCACATCTCGGCGATGCAGTCCTGGGGACCGTTGTATGCCGCCTCGGCAGCCTTCTGTGCAATCGACGAGGCGTTGGAGGTGTACTGACCCTGGAGTTTGTTGACAGCCTTCATGAGCCATTCGGGACCGGCGCAGTAGCCGATGCGCCATCCGGTCATCGCGTATGCCTTGGAGACGCCGTTGATCACGACGGTGCGGTCGGCGATGGCGGGGAACGATGCCAGCGAGGTGAAGCTGCCGGTGAAGTTGATGTGCTCGTAGATTTCGTCGGCGATGACCATGATGTCGGGGTGCTTGGCGAGGACGTCGACCAGCGCCTGCAGCTCGTCACGCGAGTAGACCGAGCCGGTGGGGTTGGAGGGCGAGCACAGGATGATGGCGCGCGAGCGCTCGGTGATGGCTGCCTCGAGCATCTCGGGAGTGATCTTGAAGTCGCTCTCGATGGTGGCGGGCACGGTGACGGTGACGCCCTCGGCGAGTTTCACCATCTCGACATAGCTCACCCACGCCGGCGTGGGGATGATGACCTCGTCGCCGGGGTTGACCAGCGAGAGTATGACGTTGCACAGTGCCTGCTTGGCACCGTTGGAGACGACGATTTGGGAGGGCTTGAAGTCCAAGCCGTTCTCGCTCGAGAGTTTGTCGCACACTGCCTGACGCAGAGACAGATACCCGGCGACGGGGGTATAGAATGTATAGTTGTCGTCGATGGCGCGCTTGGCAGCCTCCTTGATGAAGTCGGGTGTCGGAAAGTCGGGTTCGCCGACCGACATGTTGATGATGTCAACGCCCTGGGCGCGAAGTTCTGCACTCTTTTGGGACATTGCCAGTGTTTGCGACTGTGCCAGCGACTGAACGCGGTTTGAGATTTGTGCCATAGTGTAAGGTATTTACTTCCGGGATTTTGAGTTGGTGTGCAAAATTAGTGAAAAATTCGGTCATTCCAATGAAAATAACTATTATTGTGTCATTTGACGGGGTTTTCAGCGCCACAGCACACGGCGACCGGCGCCCAGCTCGAAGTGCAGCCTGGCGATGCCCATGTCCATGGTGGTGAAAAATCCCGCCGAAGTCGACAGATGTACGGCGTCGACGCTCTGACGTGCATTGTCGGGGTCGGCGACCTCGCCCAGCCACGCGAAGGCAAACTTCTGCTGGTTGACGGCAGTCGGTGCCAGCAGTGCCCAGTCGACGGCGCGACGATACCACTCGGGGGCGGTGTCATAGTCGCGCGCCACCTTGTGCGGGTCCTTGGAGCGGTGCTGGCGACCCTGGTCGGCGCCATATCCCACGGCGATGACGCCATAGAGCTTCTCGCCGCTGCCCACCGTCACCGCCGAGTGGCGCTTGGAGTAGGACAGCCCCACCCAGCAGGTGTTGAGCCCCATGCGCTGTGCCTCGAGCACAAGGCGCTCGCCGTGGTAGCCGAGCCAGAAGGCGGTGTCGCCGCCGCGCGGACCCACCAGGGCGATGTAGTTGCGCACGCCGCTGAAGTGTCCGTAGCGTGCCATCACCGAGCGACCGAACGCGTCGGGTTCGTCCCACACCGGCTGCAGCGACAGCGTGGCATCGAGGTTGGCGCTCTCTGCAAGCCGCTCGAGCACCTGCCGTTTGTCGCTCTCGATGGGGCGGTCGGTGTAGGCTCTCACCGAGTGGCGCGAGGCGATGACGTCGCGCCAGGTTGTGTCATAGTCATTCTTCATAGAACAAGCCTTTGGATAACGAGTGCAAATATAGTCAATAAACCGCTAATCGCCAAGCCGACGGCGGCATTTGTCACGCGGCAGTGGCGACCGTCACGATTTCACAACTATTATGTTAAACATCTAAACAAAGCCAAAAAACATCCTTGCAAACGATTAAATTGAGGTATATATAGTGAAATTAGTGTTAATTATTGCCCAAATATTAGTCTATTGATAAAAATTTCGTAATTTTGCACAGTTAAAAACCTCGACCCAGGTCAACACAATCGTCACTCTTCTCTCACAACCGCTCTACAGACCTGCTCATCCTCCACCGTTTCCGGACCTCAAGAAAACCGGCTCTCAACCCTCATCCAACAACCTCTGCACGAGACTATCCCTCGACGGTTATTCTCACATTTCTCAATTTACAAATCTCAAAAATTCAACCTCAACCAACATCCATCTCCACAAAAATCAACTCTCTGCACCACCTCAAACCTCACACCAACTCTCATCAATAACATCGCCAAAAATTCCATGCTCGCGGGAGCCCAATGCCTCTCCCGCGGACGACAATATTTCTTTTTTATAACTCTACAATAACCTTATGAGAAAACATCTATTTGTGACTTTGATGCTGACCTGTGGCATGCCCTGGGCCGCGCAGCTACACGCTGCCGAGGCGCCCGCCCCGCAGTCTCAAAGCCAAGCGGCTGTAACCATCAAAGGTACAGTCCTCGATGAGAACAACGAACCCGTCATCGGCGCCAGCGTCACACCCAAGGGTTCAAAACAGGGTGCCGTGACCGACTTTGACGGCAACTTCTCACTCCGCGCCGTGCCCGGCTCGAAACTCCACGTCAGCTATGTCGGATACGCCACAATCGACGTCACCGCCGCCGACGGCATGACAGTCTACCTGCAGCCCACCACCGAGATGCTCAACGAAGTCGTGGCTATCGGCTATGGCACCCAGAAGCGCGCCAACCTCACCGGCGCAGTTGCCACCGTAGACGTCGCCCGCACCATGGAGAGCCGACCCGTGCAGGACGTCACCAAGGCGCTGCAGGGCGCTGTCCCCGGCCTCACCATCACAAACTCCACCGGCGGCATCTCGTCTAACGCCACCATCCGCGTGCGCGGTACGGGTACACTCACCAACGGACAGAGCTCCGACCCCCTCATCGTTGTCGACGGGGTGCCCGTTGACAACCTCAACTTTGTCAACCCCGAGGACATACAGGAAATCTCGGTGCTCAAGGACGCGTCGTCGAGCGCCATCTACGGTACTCGCGCTGCATTCGGTGTGATCCTCATCACCACCAAGAGCCCCAACAAGAAAGACAAGGTGTCGATCAGCTACTCAAACAACTTCGCGTGGAGCAGCGCCACAGTCCTCCCCCAGTTTGCCAGCAACGTCGACGGCATCAACGCCTCGCTCCAGGCATACTACCGCAACCCCACCGCCAGCAACTCCAAGACCGAGGTCGGCGGCATGAAGTACACCGACCTGCTCCCCCTGGCACAGGCGTGGGCAGACCAGCACAACGGCAAGGTCTACACCAGCTATGTCGAGCTGCGTCCCTATGTTGACGCCAACGACGTCGGCGACTACATGGTCACCGACGACGGCAACTGGCTGCGCTACGCCGAGTGGGACATCCAGAAGACACTCTTCAACAGCGCCGCTCCCCAGCAGAAACACAATGTCAGCCTCGAAGGCACATCGGGCAAGACTCAGTATCGCGTTTCGTTCGGCTACGACTCCAAGCAGGGTCTCCAGAAGTACAGCCCCGACAACATGAACCGCTACATGGGCAACGCCAACATCTCGACCGAGTTTGCATCGTGGCTCAAGGCGGGCACACGCATCAGCCTCACCAACCGCGACTACTACTCACCCACCACCTCGCGCAACTCCTACCAGTACCTCTGGCGCTGGCCCACCTACATGGAGACCTACGGCTACATCATCAACCCCGAGGATGGCGAGCCCCTGACATTCCGCAACGACATCATGAACCGCACCCAGGCATATCGCGGCAAGACCACCACACGCCAGTCGCGCGTGCAGGCATGGGCTAACGCCGAGATCATCAAGGGCCTCAACGTGCAGGCAGACTTCACCTACGACTACCAGACAATGTCGAGCCAGACAGCCTATCTCATCTTCAAGGGATGGAACGGCTGGGGCAACGCCTACACCATCTACCAGTCGCCCACTTCGGGTCAGGCAAACACCGACGCACGCAAGTCGTTCAGCGACTCTGACCGCTGGACATTCAACGCCTACGCCACCTATGCCAAGACTCTGGCTCAGGACCACAACCTCAAGCTTATGGCGGGTGCCACTGCCGAGCAGTACCGCTACAACTACCTCTACGTAGACCGCAACGGTCTGGTCGACTACTCGCTGCCCAACCTGTCGCTGACCGACGGTGGCGGCAACGACGCCCACACCATCTCGTCGTCAGACTCGCACCGCGCGACAGCCGGCTTCTTCGGTCGCGCCAACTACGACTACAAGGGCATCTACCTCTTCGAGGCAAACGTGCGCTACGACGGCTCGAGCCGATTCCCCTCGGCACAGCAGTGGGCATGGTTCCCCTCGTTCTCTGCCGGATACCGTTTCTCAGAAGAAAAATACTTCGAGAAGCTCAAGAGCATCGTCAGCAACGGTAAATTCCGCGCCAGCTACGGCCACATCGGCAACGAGAACGTCGGCACCAACGCCTTCATCTCGACCATCTCGCTGGGCAGCCAGAACGTCAACTGGCTCAACTCGTCGGGCACCAAGATCAACGGCGCCGGCACTCCCTCGCTCGTCTCCGAGACACTGACATGGGAACGCATCGCCACCACCGACTTTGGTCTCGACCTCGGACTGCTCAACAACTCGATCAACGTCAGCTTCGACTACTACATCCGCAACACCATGGATATGCTCGCCCCCGGCATGCCTCTGCCCTCGGTGCTCGGCGCGTCGACTCCCCTGCGCAACGCCGGCAGCCTCCGCACCAACGGTTGGGAATTCTCGATCGGCTGGAACCACTCGTTTGGCGAAGCACAGATCTATGCCAACTTCAACCTCGCCGACGCCAAGTCCAAGGTCACCAAGTGGGACAGCAACGACGACAACACCATCTACTCCTACACCTCGGGCAAGTCGGGCTACCTCTTCTACGAAGGCCAGACATTCGGCGACATCTGGGGCTTTGAATTCGACCGTTTCTTCGAAGAGAGCGACTTCAACGGCAAAGACTCGTCGGGCAAATGGATCTACGGCGCCGGCACTGCCGACCAGAGCTATCTCGCCTACAACCCCTTCTCGTTCGGCCCCGGCGACGTCAAGTTCAAGGACCTCAACGGTGACGGCGTCATCAACAACGGCGACGCCAACATGCGCGACGAGGACGGCAACCTCATCCCCGTCGGCACACTCAAGAACCACGGCGACCTCAAGGTCATCGGCAACGCCCTGCCCCGCTACGAATACTCATGGCACCTGGGCGGCTCATACAAGGGCTTTGACGTCGACTTCTTCTTCCAGGGCGTGGGCAAGCGCAGCATGTGGCAGATCTCGTCGTTCACAATCCCCTTCGCGCAGACCAACGACGGTCTCTTTGACCACCAGCTCGACTACAACAAATACATCGTCGACGACGCCGGCACAATCATCGGCTACGACATCAACCAGAACAACTTCTACCCCGCCATCTACAGCGGTACATTCGGCTACAACAGCCGCATGCGCGCTACCTGCGACCAGGGCATCAACAACTTCACCTGCTCTGACCGCTACCTGGTCAACATGGCATACCTGCGCATGAAGAACATCACCGTCGGCTACACTCTGCCCACCAACATCACTCAGAAGGCAATGATTCAGCGCGCACGCGTCTACTTCAGCGCCGACAACCCATTCTTCATCTACAACGGCGCCGGTCGCTACAACATCGACCCCGAAATGGCTGCCGGCGAGGCGTCGAGCACCTACTCTTCGTCGGGCGTCGCTTCCTTTGGCCGCGCAAACCCCATGATGAAGACCTATTCTTTCGGTATTCAAGTTTCATTCTAATATAACCTCCGACTCCACAAAATGAAGAAACATCTCATATATGGCCTCCTCGCCGCGGCAGGATTGTCGATGGCATCGTGCAACCAGTTTCTCGATGACAACCGCTGGCCTCTCGACGAACAGACCAACAACCCTGCATACTGGAACAACGACGTCAACGTCGAGGCTCAAATCAACACTCTCTATGGATACTACCTCGGATACGGCAACGGTTCGTCGTGGACCAACGACTTCTACTACCGCGCCCTCAGCGACGACCAGTGCGCCGAAATCCAGTCGGGTTCGGGCGTAGTCTTCTCGACATGGAAGTATCAGTACGCCCCCGAAACCAACTCGGTGTGGGACGACGACTACACTGCCATCCGCAAGTGCAACACCATCATCAACAATGTCGCATCGAGCACTCTCCCCGACAAAGTGAAGCGCAACTTCATGGCGATCGGCCGCCTCAACCGCGCCAAACAATACTGGGACCTCGTCCGCTCGTTTGGCGACGTGCCCCTGGTGATGAAAGCCCTCGACGTCAACAGCCCCGAGCTCTACGAGGCGCGCACCGACCGCAACATCGTCATGGACTCGGTGCTCATGGACCTCAACTACGCCGTCACCTACATCGACCAGGACATCAACAAAATCGAGTTCAGCAAAGACATGGCAAACGCCATGAAGGCCGAAATCTGCATCTTCGAGGCTTCATACGCCAAGTATCACCAGAAGGATGAGACTCGCGCCGCCAAGTACTTCAACGAGGTCGTCAACGCCTGCTCAGAGATCATGTCGTCGGGCCGCTACTCGGTCTGCTCAGACTACCGCTCGCTCTACAACTCGGTGTTCACCGCCGACGCCTCGCGCGGATTCGTCGCCCTCGGCGACAACCCCGAGGTCATCTTCATCAAGAACTACTCGCTCGGCGTGCTCGGCCACTCGATGGTCAAGTACCTCAGCTCCAACACAACCATCTCGGGCCTCACCAAGGACGCCTTTGACGCCTACCTCTTCATCGACGGCAAGCCCAAGGCATCGACCGGCGAGGACACCGACGACGCAGCCATCGTCGACGACGAAGGCAAGGTATCGATCCAGCACCTCTTCGCCACACGCGACAAGCGTCTCGAGGCGACCATCGACCCCTACCTCGCATTCAACGGCTGCTCGTGGAAGCGCGACAACTCCGACGACCTCGCTTCGGTCACCGGCTACACCATCCGCAAGTTCATCAACCCCGGCATGACCTACAACGAGTGCACACTCGACGGCTCTAACTTCACCTGCGCACCCATCTACTGGCTCGCCCCCGTGCTCCTCAACTACGCCGAGGCAAAGGCAGAGCTCGGCACACTCACCGACGCCGACCTCGACATGTCGATCAACAAGCTCTACACCCGCGCCGGACTCCCCACACAGACCGTGGCATCGCTCAGCGCCATCAACGACCCCGCCAACAACATGGGCGTGTCGAGCCTCCTCTGGGAGATTCGCCGCTGCCGCCGTTGCGAACTCGTCTTCGACCGCTACATCCGCTACTGGGACCTCGTCCGCTGGCACCAGCTTGAACTCATCGGCACAAACACCAACCCCAGCGCCAGCATCTACCTCGGCGCCAACGTCTCCAAGCTCCCCGCCGACAAACTCACCGGCGTCCAGGTCACCGACGGCTACATCAACGCCGCCAAGACCACTGCCGGCACCTCGACCCGCATCTTCACCGACCGCGAATACCTCTTCCCCATCGGCACCAAGCAGCTCGTCTACAACCCCAACCTCGTCCAAAACCCCGGCTGGGAATAACCCCGCCTCCCCTCCAATACAAATACCCCGGTCCCCCCGGGGTATTTTTTTGTCCCCATACACCACTTTGTACACACAACTACAGATATTTATGCCGATTTCAATTGCAATTTCAGAACTTATTTGTAAATTTGCGTACAACATCAACCAATAGCATTCGATAGTCATGGACAAGAAAGAAACATTTGACAAAATAGAATATGTAGTGGCGTGTGTCGGAGCTTTTGCACAGCGGTATCAGCTCTCCAACATGCAGGCCTATACATATCTGCGCCGTTTCACCGGCATAGATTTCCTTCTTGACTGCTATGCCGCCGAGCATACCCTCTCCATTGACGACGCTGTTTCAGACCTACAAGTCATTTGCCATCGGGAAGGAGGCAAAATATGACACGACTCTAAAACGCATCGAATTATGACACAAGACATACAATTTCAAATAGAATGCCTTGCGGCTGAACTTGCCGGGATGCTTATGGCTGAATATGGCTGGGACATACACCGCGCCCTTGACGAACTATATACGTCAACGACCTTCGCCAAACTCAACGACCCCGAATGTGGTCTATATTTTCAAAGCGCGGTCTACATCTTCCAGTTCCTTAAATCCGAAATCGAAACCGGCAAAATCGCATAATCCCTATCTTTAGGAAAATCTGCGAGCCATCAGCCACCATCCGCAGGCTGGTGACGGCGCGGCGGATGTGCGGCTACCACGCTATCAGACAATTTTTTTCTTGAAAAAATGGAAAAAATATGCGTAATATTTTTATATGTGAGGAAATAAACCTAATTTTGCAGTTCGAAGACCCCGGTAGCTTGGCTGCCTCTTCGCAGTCAATACAGTGTCAACCCACATCACAAGCAAAATAAAAAAATTTCACTAAAATAATGGAAAACAATAAACCAACCACCAACCTCGACGAGGCAGCTCTCGCTGAGGAAAAGTCAAAAAGAACTCGCAAAATCATCATCATTTCGACCGCAGTTGTCGGTGTCTTGATCCTCATCATCGCCGGATTCCTCTTCTTCCGCAACAGCAAAATCACTGCCAGCGAACAGGCTATCGGTGAGGCAGACCGCCTGATGTTCATCGAACAGAACGACTCGCTCGCTATGGCTGAATATGCAAAGGTTGCCGAGATGGGAAGCTATGCACCCAACGAACGCGCTCGCGTCATGCTCGCAATCAACAACTACCAGGAAGGCAAATATCAGGAAGCTCTCGACATCCTCGACAAGACTTCGCTCGAAAGCGACGTCCTCGAACCCGGTGTCGAATCGCTCAAGGGCGACTGCTATGTCAACCTCGGCAAGGACAACTATGACAAGGCTCTCAAGTGCTACGAAAAAGCAATCTCGATTGCCGACAACAACACCGTCATCGTGCCCTTCATCCTCCAGAAGGAAGCCAACGTCTATCACGCTCAGGGCAACTTCGAAAAGGAATATGAAGTGTATGCCGAAATCTACAAGAACTATCCCGACTTCAACCGCGGCAACATCCAGAAGTTCATGGAGCGCGCCCGTATCGAAGCCGGCAAATAAGACAAGAATCACAGGAAACCTATATTCTCTGATTTGACAGAGTAAAAAGCTTTTCAACATACGCGGAGCCGGACAGTGTCTGGCTCCGTTTTTTCTACGTTTCACTATATTATATGTCACAAGAACACTCCAAATCATTGCAAGGAAACCTCCGCGATCTCGAGACCCGTCCCGTCGGCCGCTTGCTGTGGGAATACAGCCTGCCCGCCGTCGTCGGCATGGTCGTGATGTCGCTCTACAATGTCATCGACCGCATCTTCATAGGCCAGGGCGTCGGACCGCTCGCCATCTCGGGCCTCGCCGTCACATTCCCGGTGATGAACCTCACCACCGCCCTGGGCGTGCTCATCGGCGTCGGCGGCTCGTCGCGCGTATCCATCCTGCTGGGGCGCAAAGAGCACGGCATGGCAGCCCACGTGCTGGGCAACGCGCTCACACTCACCATCATCATTGCCGTGTGCTATGTGTCGCTCTTTGGCGTCTTCCTCGAGGACATCCTGCGTGCATTCGGCGCCAGCGACGCCACGCTGCCCTACGCCATGGACTTCATGACATGGCTGCTGCCCGGGCTCATGCTCACCAACCTCACCTACAGTCTCAACAACATCCAGCGTGCCTCGGGCTATCCGCGCCGCGCCATGCTCACGATGATGCTCAGCGCGCTGTGCAACGTCATCCTCGCCCCCATCTTCATCTTCGCCCTCGACATGGGCATCAAGGGTGCTGCCATCGCCACCGACATCTCCATGGCGATAGCCTTTGTCTTTGTGCTCGTACACTTCATCGACAAGCGTTCGACCGTACACTTCACCCCCGGCACCTATCGCCTCGACCGTCGCATCATCACCGCCATCGTCAGCATCGGCATGGCGCCCGCGCTTGTCAACTTTGCCTCGTGCGCCATCAATGTGCTCATCAACCGCACCCTCTACAAATACGGTGGCGACTCTGCCATCGGTGCCGCGGGCATCTTCACCACCTACTCGTCGCTGATCGTCATGGTGGTCATCGGCATCTGCCAGGGCATGCAACCCATTGTGGGCTACAACTATGGCGCCGGACACATGCACCGTCTCAAGCGCGTCTACTGGCTGGCGGTGGCGGCATCGACCACGCTGTGCACCCTGGGGTGGATCTCGTCGCTGGCGTGCCCCACCTACATCGCTCGCGCATTCACCAACGACGCGCCGCTGCTCAACGAAATCGCACACTCGCTGTCGATAGCCCTCATTGCGTTTCCCGTCGTGGGATTCCAAATCGTGTCCACCAACTTCTTCCAGAGCATCGGCAAGGCTGGCAGCGCCATATTCCTGAGCCTCACCCGACAGGTCATTTTCCTCATCCCGTGCCTGCTGTTGCTGCCGTTGAGCCACGGTGTCGACGGAGTGTGGATGTCGTTCCCGACCGGTGACGTTCTTGCCACAGCGGTGACGGCAGCGATGATGTGGTACCAGTTTCGCCGCATCGGCTGAGAGTGACACAGTGTCACAGAAAAAATAATTTTTTGAAATAATTTCGTTTAAATCCTTTGTATTCCAAAAATAAATGCTAACTTTGCCACGTGTCATCATCACGTGGCAAAGTTTTTTTATTGCCAATTTGCCTACCGTGCAACCTATGTCACTTTTGACACCACAATGACACAACCGTGAGTCTAAAGAGTTATTCATCACAGAGATTGCATCCCCTATCAACTACATCCGTCTCAACTCAATCTCATCATCCTCCTTTGTCATCCTCTCCATCACATCCTCACTTACATGGGGACGGTTTTGCCGTTGTGCTTCACGGCAATCTCTTCACTCTGTCAATAATTTTATACGAAACCCTATATTACAATCTGTCATCTTATGAAGAAATGCCTACTCATTGCGGCGGCTATTGCCACCACCCTCTGCGCCAGCGCGGAAAACAAGATCTACTATTTTGACGAGAGCCTCGACGGCACCGTCTTTGGCGTGTCGTCCAACGGTCTCTATGCCGTGGGTGGCGACGAAGCCGACAACATCGGATTTGTGTGGCGCAGCGACAAACCCGAGGAAATCACTCGCCTCGAGAACTGTGTGTGCCGCGATGCCTCAAACAATGGCACAATCGTCGGTTCGATGTACCTCACCGGCACCTACACATCACTTGCCGCATACTACGACGGCACCGAGTGGCACCGACTGCCACTGAGCGACAACATCATCGGCGAGTCTTTCGCCATGAGCATCAGCTCCGACGGGAAATACATCGGCGGTTACCAGTACACCTACTACAAGGACTCCGAAACCGGCGGCCGCTACTATCCCTGCCTCTGGACCCGCGACGACTTCGGCGACTATCAGCTCAAGATCTACAACGACATCGAGCTGCCCGACCACCAGGGATTTGCTGTGGGAGCTGTCAGCGAAGACGGCCGAGTGCTTGCCGGACAGGTGTTCTGCGGATTCGGTTCGCTCATACCCGCGCTGCTCGTCGATGGCAAGTTTGTCATCTTCAATGAGTTGGAGACCCGCAGTGAGCCATTCTACTACAAGGGCCAGCTCTTGGGCTACTATAACGAATACTACATCGACGGATTCCACGACTACTCGTCGACCGACAACTTCTATGGCTCGTTCCTCAGCATCGACGACGCCGGCAACATCTATGGCATGCGCACCAAGGCCAACGACGTCAAGGAAGACGGCACCGGCGTGCTCACCTACGGCGGCTGCAAATACAACTACAAGAGCGGCGAATGGACCGACCACAGCTATGGCAGCCGTGGCAGCGCCTACATGTGCGGCTTCAACGGCAACTACATCTCGATGAACAACGGCAATATCATCGTCGACGGCACCGAGCAAGACCTGCTGACCTACTTCGGCATCACCGGATTTGACCGCCAAGTCTCGGGCCTCGCAGCCTTCTCGTCTGACGGCACAGTCGCCGGAGGCACATCGCTCTACTACCTCGAGGCTTCCGGCGAATACGCCGGCCAGCCCTTCTTCCTGAAGCTTGACGGACTCTCCGGCGTCAACGACATCGCCGCCGAGACATCAGCCCCCGGCGTCATCGTCAACGGCAACCAAATCGTCGTGACCGGCGCCGACAACATCGCCGTCTACAACGCCATGGGCCAGCTGATGAGCACCGGCTCGGTATCGTCGCAGCGCCCCGGCGTCTACATCGTGCGCGCCGACAACAAGACAGTCAAAGTGGTTGTGAAATAACTACTTGCGACACCCTTTCCAACTCATCTCCCCTCTAATACTACAATCTATATTCCCCCTCAATTCGCACATGAATGCGTTCGCCAAGACGGCGGCGCTGGCGTTGCTCACCTCTGCGGTGGCAACGCCGGCTTTTGCCGCCGATTACTACAAAACGAGCTTCAACTCGATGCCCGGAGCCTTCACCGTCATGTTTGGCGATGGCGCCACACCCGGTGCCGCCTACTATTCGCGCGTAGACCTCACAAAAGCGTGGTCGGTCGGTCAGATCGGCAAGCACGGATACGCCGCGATTTGCCCAACGCGCTCGCATGACGCCGAAGGCACATACAAACCCACCGGAATCGCACAAGACAGCCGCATGATTTCGCCCGCCATCACCGTCAATTCGGCAGACGCCCGCATCACTTGGGATGCCCGCTCGCTGCACCCCGACTTCCCCGAAAGCTATCGCGTGATGGTGTCCACCGACGGTGGCGACACCTACAGCGAAGTCTACGCCGCGACTGCCGAGAGCCAGCTGTGGACCAGCCACTCGGTTTCGCTCGCCGCCTATGTCGGCAGGGATGTGCGCGTCGGCTTCTTCTGCAACACCGTCGACGGCTTCATGCTCTGTGTCGACGAACTCGAAATCGGCGTCCCCGCCACCTGCCGATTCAACACCGTCAACTCCACCCGCCACTTTGTCGCCGAGGCACCAACCGCACCCGTCACCGTAGATGTCACCGTTGTCGGCAAGGCACTCGAGGGTGGCAAGGCATACATCGTTGCCAATGGCGAGACAGTGGGCACGACTCAGCTGCCGGCAGTCATGAAGTCGGGCGACAGCACCACGCTGACATTCGACATCCCGTTGACACTCAACGCCGTGACCACCTACGCTGTGCACGTGACCGACACTGCCGGCACCGACGAGACCATTGTCGACGACAAGGTGATGTGCTCAAACTTCGCGCGCCGCCTCATCGTCGACAAAGCCACCGGCATCTGGTGTGTCAACTGCCCCAACGGCGAGGTGATCTTGCAGCACCTCGAGGAGACATACGGCGACGAAGTCATAGCACTGACCACCCACACCGGCGACGCGCTGGGACTGGGGTCCTACTTCAAGAACCTCGGATTCTCTGCCGTGCCCATGTTCATGGTCAACCGCGACGCCTCGACAGTATCGAGCACCAACGCCGGGTTTGACACCGCCTTTGCCCAACCCACCGTCGCCGACATCGCAGTCGCCGCACGCCTCAACAGCGACAACACCCTCAGCGTCACCGCCGACATGAAGTTTGCCGCCGACTGGGACAACAGCGCCGACCGCTACCGCGTGGGCTATACCATCACCCGCGACTACTACGACCCCGACAACGAGCTCTATGTGCAGACCAACAGCGCCATCGCCAACGCCGAGCAATATTCGTTCATGCCCGGCTATGTCCTCTCCGACATGATGCACTATCGCCACGTCACGGTCGACAACACCGCAGCGTTCACCGGCGTCGCGTCGACACTCCCCGCTGCCATCCACGCCGGCGACAGCCACACCGCCACATTCAGCGTCAAACTGCCGTCTGCCATCACCGACCCCACCCAAGCACGACTTGTGGCGTATGTCCTCGACACCGAGACCGGCTACATCCACAACGCCGACGCCATCGATCTGGCATCGCTCGCTGCTGTCGACGCCATCACCTTCGGCACCGACAACACGCTGTCACTCACCATCGGGGGCAGCATCTGCCATGTGCACGGCGCGTCCTCGGCAGTCACTCTCGAGGCATACACGCCCGACGGACGACTTGTGGCGAGACAGACCCGCCGCGCTGACGGAGGCGCCGACTTCGACCTCGGAGCCACATCCGGACTGCTCGTGGTGCGAGTCACCGACGGCTACAACATCCTGACAAAGAAAATTTCATTATAAATCACATCACAAATTCCTAAAAACAAATTCCCATGAACATCTCTACATTCATCAGATCGGCAGCATTTGCCGCATCTGCGGTGTTCGCGCTCAACGCCAATGCCGCCAACGTTGACTTGTTCCTCTCGGCAGATCCCGAGCCCGGCGAAGTCACCGAGCTTTCGACAGTCACCCTGTCGTTCGGCGCCGCAGTCTTTGACACCGAGGGCAACACTACCCTCACATGCCTCTCGGTCAAGGACCAGAACGGCAAGGAATACGCGCACACTGCGGTGTCAAACAACCGCCGCGCGACAGTCACAGTCACCCTCAACGAGGCAGTCACCACCCCCGGCACCTACACCGTGTCGGCACCCGAGGGCGTGCTCATGACGATGAGCGGCGAGACAAACACCGCCTTCAGTGTGCAATACACCATCCCTACCCCCGCCACAAAGTATGTTGAGATTGGCGAGTTTGACACCAACCCCGACGCTTCCGAAGACCAGACATCGCTCTCGAGCGTGATGTATGTGTTCTACGAGCCCAACGAACTGTCGATTGTCGCTTGGGAAACAAATGACGCTTCGCTCGCATACGCCTACGTCGAAAAAGACGGCGTGCAGGTCACCAAGGGTCTGCTCGACTTCACAACCGTCCGCCGTCAGGAACTGCTCACCGTCGAATTTGACGACGTGATCTCGACTCCCGGCAAATACACCGTCGTAATCCCTGCCGGAGCGCTCAAGGACGCTACCACCGGCGACGTCTACGACAAGGTTGAAGTGACCTACAACGTCGTCGGCATGGCTGACGCCGTATTCGAGGCAAGCCCCGCCAGCGGCTCCGAACTCTCGTCGCTCGTCGGCAACATCACTTTCACCTACACCGGATACAACAAGGTCGGCAACGCCAACGGTCCCATGACAATCCCCGTGCTTGACGCCGACGGCAAAACCGTCGCTTCTCTCGAGTCGTCGCTCCCCGGATTCAAGAATGTCCTCCAGCTCACCATCGACGAGGATGACGCCATCACCACCCCCGGCACCTACACCATCACCATCCCCGCCGGCGGTCTCGTGGGCTACCTCGACGAAGACGGCAATAGCGAGCCCATCGGCGCCGCAACCGTCACCTACACCGTCGCAGCTCCCGCCACAAAGTATGTCGAGATTGGCGAGTTCGACACCAACCCCGACGCTTCCGAAGACCAGACATCGCTCTCGAGCGTGATGTATGTGTTCTACGAGCCCAACGAACTGTCGATTGTCGCTTGGGAAACAAATGACGCTTCGCTCGCATACGCCTACGTCGAAAAAGACGGCGTGCAGGTCACCAAGGGTCTGCTCGACTTCACAACCGTCCGCCGTCAGGAACTGCTCACCGTCGAATTTGACGACGTGATCTCGACTCCCGGCAAATACACCGTCGTAATCCCTGCCGGAGCGCTCAAGGACGCTACCACCGGCGACGTCTACGACAAGGTTGAAGTGACCTACAACGTCGTCGGCATGGCTGACGCCGTATTCGAGGCAAGCCCCGCCAGCGGCTCCGAACTCTCGTCGCTCGTCGGCAACATCACTTTCACCTACACCGGATACAACAAGGTCGGCAACGCCAACGGTCCCATGACAATCCCCGTGCTTGACGCCGACGGCAAAACCGTCGCTTCTCTCGAGTCGTCGCTCCCCGGATTCAAGAATGTCCTCCAGCTCACCATCGACGAGGATGACGCCATCACCACCCCCGGCACCTACACCATCACCATCCCCGCCGGCGGTCTCGTGGGCTACCTCGACGAAGACGGCAATAGCGAGCCCATCGGCGCCGCAACCGTCACCTACACCGTCACCGGCAACAGCACCGACCCCGACACCCCCGCCTACACCGTTTCGGTTGACCCGGCAGAGGGCGAGGTCGAGCAGATTTCAAAGGTTGTCGTCACCTTTGCCGGCGCCACCGCCGTCAAGGCTTCTGACGAGGCGGGTCCCAAGGACTATCCCTACTATGGCACCGTTGACGCCGACGGCAACATCACCAAGGTGAGCCAGATGCGCGCCGCAGCCTACGGCTCGACCAACACCATCGAAATCAACGCCTACACCGCCGTGACCGCTCCCGGCTCGTATGCCGTGGTTGTCCCCGCAGCCTACTACACTGTCGATGGCGTGGCTCCCACCGAGGCTCTCGTGTTCCGCTACACCATTCCCCAACCTGAGGTCAAGATGACCATGGAGGTTGAGTTCATCAACGTCGAAGAAGAGGAAGAATACGACGACCTCGACAAGATCGAATTCACATTCGTGGTCTACGATGCCAACTACAGCCGCATCGACTCGGGTCTGACCTTCAAGCGCGACTCTACCAAGGCTCCCAAGATGGGTCTGCTCAGCAGCGACGGCTCTAAGGTTGAATCATACAACAACGGCACCATCTCTGGCTCCGATCCCCACCTGATCTGGGCTTCATACTATGGCGTCGAAACCAACGGCATGTACCTGTTCAGCATCCCCGCCAACTACATGAGCGCCACCGACGCCGCCGGCAATGTGGTGAAGAACGACGACATCTACGCGATGTTCATCCTCGAGCGACAGCAGAGCGGTGTTGACAGCGTGCGCGTCGAAATCATCGGCAGCAACGACGTCTACAACCTGCAGGGCGTCAAGGTCGGCACATCGACCGACAACCTCCCCGCCGGCATCTACATCGTGGGCGGCAAGAAGGTGCTTGTCAAGTAATCCACACACCACATGAGGATGTGTCAAAACCACACATTTTGACACATCCTCATTTTACCTAAAAATAACATTTACACAGAAATGAAAAGAATCTTCGCGACACTTGGCGCGCTGGCGCTGCTGGCGCCGGCAACATCAGCCGAAACAGTGCTCTTCTCTGAGACATTCGACAGCGACTACAGTGAAAACTTCCCCAATGTCCTCGACCTCGACGGACACGAGCCGGCAAGCGACATACGCACTCTGTTCATCGGCACCGCCGGATACTACATGCCCTGGTGGCACCTCAAGGACTCAAGCGCAAGCACCGACCGATACATCGGTTCCCACTCACGCTACAGCACTGCCGCCACCAGCAGCGACTGGCTCGGCTCTCGTGCCATTGCAATCACCGGCTCGGGATTCAAGCTCACATTCGAGGCGCAGTCCTACACGATGAAGGGCACCAACGACCGCATCAGCGACCTGTGGGTGTTCATCACCGACAGCCCCGTGTCGCGAGACAACGTCCCATCGACTCCCACAGCACACTTTGAGAACGTCCCCACCGGAAAGTCGCAAAGCGATGTCGAAGGTGACTTCACTACATACGAGATCAGCCTCGACGACTACGTTGGCAAAACAATATACATCAACTTTGCCAACCTCAACACCGACCGAGACCTGTTGCTCATCAACAACGTCAAGGTGGCGCGTGACGACGCCGCAGAACTCGAAATCGCCGAGGCGCCGGCATACGTCACCACCGACAAATATGCCATCGACCTCACCGTGCGAGCCGTCGAAAACATCGGAGCATACACAATCATGGTGACCGACGACAACGGAATCGACACCTACAACTGCGACCCGATGAACGCCGGCGAGACAACACGCATGACACTGACCCGCCCCATCAAAGCCGACCAGACCCTCAACTACGAGGTGACATTCACTGACGGCAAAGGCGGCGAAGTCTCCAAAAACGGCACTGTCAGCCGCCTCACATTCGAACCCTGGCGCAAAGTGCTCGTCGAAGAATCGACCGGCATGTGGTGCGGATGGTGCCCCGGCGGCACTAACCTCGTCGAATCGATGCACGCCGACCCCGAGATGTCACAATATGTCGTCCCCGTGTCGGTACACGTCGGATCCGACAACCTCTCCATGCCCGCCTACGCCACACGCCTGGGCGTGCCATCGAGCGCGCCGGTGTTCTTTGTCAACCGTACAAACGTAGGCGCGCCATCAGCTTCGCTCGACTACAACTTTGACAAAACCCGCGAAGGCTCCATCGGCAAATACGTCGCCGACCGCCACGCCCAGCTCACACGCGTGGGCATCAGCGTCGACGCTTCGTGGGTGATCAACGGCACCGACACCACCGCCATCAACTGCGTGGCAAAGGTCACCCCCGCGCTGTCTGACAACGCCAACAACCTCCGCGTCGGATTCATCCTCGTCGAAAACAACGTCGGACTCGACAACAGCGAATACTTCGTACAGACCAACTACCTGTCGGGACGCACCGGCAGCGACTACGTCAAATACTGGTCCGAACTGGGCTCCTACGTCCTCAACCTGCGATACAACGACGTGGCACGCAAAATCACCGACTTTGCCGGCATCGAAGGCTCACTGCCCGCCGAACTCAAAGCCGACACCGAATACACCCACAGCGTGCAACTCGAAGTGCCCGACACCCGCATCATCGACCAGAACAATGTGCTGGCAGCACCCGACGTGTGCCGCGCCAACTGCATCGTCGTGGCATATGTAATCAACCCCACCGACGGCGAAATCCTCAACGTCGCCGAATGCCCGATGAGCGAGCGCGCCACCGACCGATTCACCACCGCCCGCTACTACGAATCACTCTCCGGAGTCGAGAGCGTGACCGTAGACGCCCAGGCAGGTGAAACAACCTACCACGACCTCTTGGGCCGCCGCGTCGACAACCCCGGCGCCGGCTTCTACGTGCGCCGACAAGGCACACGCAGCGAGGTCGTCAAAATCGCCTATTAAGGTTAGGATGCACATAATTATTGTGATTGAGAGGTCCCGCCGCAGAGGCGCGACCTCTTTTTTTTGCCGCCACATTTAAACCTTCGCCACCATCCAAGCGTCATAATAACAAAGACAATAAAATTATAAACTCAACTACAATGAAGCGCACAAGACTAATCCTGGCGATAATCTGCATGGCAATCGCCACCACACTCAGCAGCTGCGGCCCGATGATGGACGCACTCTTCGGCCCTCCCGTCGGCCCCGGCGGCGCCCCCTCCGGCCCCCAGCAACCCGGTCCCCCTCCCGGCGGTGGCTGGTAACCCTCCCCCTCCGCAAGCACAAGACTCTGAATATCCCGCGCCGCGAGGCGCGAAAAAGCCCCCCATGGGGCTTTTTTCATCCCCCACGCCATTTGACAGCGCCCAGCCAACGCTGCACGCGCTGTGAGTCGCGTGCAGCCATGATATTTTGAATCGCTTATAAACCCTGTGCTGTCCGCATGGCTACGTAGGAGACGCTGCGCCACATCTTAGATGTCGCACCCCGGGGATGGTACAAAAAAAAGGCGTCCGGGGTGGACGTCTTGAAAATGTTGTTTACTGTTTGTGTCTCTTTTTCCGGAGCCTCACGGCGAGGGAATCATAGTAGGTGTTGGTCATGCTCCGTAGTATACGTGAGCGCATGATTCGCAATACCATTCTACTAATTTTTTTAGAATCTTCATCTTAGTTGTCAATATTAATTATGTAAATGTTGCGTTGAAACCTGAATTTGGTGGCGCAAAGTTACGAAAAAATGTCGAATAATTATGTTATAAAACATATTTTTCGCAGTTTTGGTTCGTTTTTTCGCTTTTTTTACCAAAACTTTCACCTATAACCATTGTTAATTTAATACATCCAACGGATTGCACACTACGAAGCATAACCAAGATTCACCCCGCCCGGCTTTAGGCGCGTCCGCCATGTTTGCGACTTTTATACTACGATTTTACGACCTTTTTGATTCACGTATGAACAGGTTTTTCATGAGCTTGATGGCGATGCTGACGATTGTCGCGCAAGCCTTTGGCGAGAACATGCCGACGCCGGTGGACAGCGTCTCGGTGGCAGTGCCCACCGACTGTGTGTCACTCGCCACGTCCATCGACACGGCGCTTGTCTACGACGGTCCGGCGCTCAAGCGGCAGCCGGTGTCGCTCTATACGTTGCCCTATTCGCTGACGCGCAGCGAGCCGCAGTGGCACAACCTGTGGGTCAACACTGCTGTGCTGGGCAGTGCCTATGTGTCGGCGTTGCTGGTGTTGCAGTGTCTGCCGGAGAATGCCACGTCGTGGAATCGCGCCAAGATCACCTCGGTGCCGCTGTTCAAGCGCTGGTGGCGCAACAACTTCAAGCTCGGCCCCGAGATTGACGGTGACAATGCCGTCTTCAACTATGTGCTGCATCCCTATGCCGGCGCTGCCTACTTCATGGGTGCGCGCAGTCAGGGTTTCAACTTCTGGCAGTCGTTTGTCTACTCGGCTGCTGTGTCGACCGTGGGCTGGGAGTATGGTATCGAGGCATTCATGGAGCGTCCGTCGATTCAGGATTTGCTGATCACGCCCATTGTGGGCAGCGCGTTGGGCGAGGTGTTCTATCGTGTAAAGCGGTCGATTGTGAGCCGCGACTACACGCTGGGTGGCTCGCGGGTGCTGGGCAACGTCGTGGTGTTTCTTGTCGACCCGATAAACGAGGTCATCGGTCTGTTCCGTGGCAATGAGGCGCGCCGTGTCGCCGCCCGCCAATATGCGTCGTCGCTGGTTCCGGTCTGGCAAAACGGCTCGGCGATGCTCACCCTGTCGTGCACTTTCTGAGCCTATAACCACGATGCTCTCCGGGATACTCCGAGTGAAGGCGCTCTCATAAAAGGCGATAGCCCCAATGTAGCTGGTCGCTGCATTGGGGCTATCGTATGGGGATGTATCGAGGGGGGATTATTTCTTGGCTTTGATCATCTGCATTGCCTCGACGGGCTGGTTGGTGGTGATGTATTCGATGTTGTTGTCGATTACCCACTGGATGTCTTCGGGTTTGTCGACTGTCCAGACGTTGACGGGCATCTTCATGGCTTTGAATTGGGCGAGCCATTCGGGGTGTTTGGTCATGAAGTGCGAGTAGTGGAAGTCGGGGCCTGTGGCGCCCATGTCCTTGACGGTCTGGGGGTCGACGCCGGTGAGGTAGTAGACGGGGCGACCCGACTTCTTGATGAGTTCTTCGGCTCCGTGTCGCGAGAATGAGATGTAGGTGGTGCGAGGTGCGAGACCGCGTTCGTTGACCATCTGGATGATTTTGTCGACGGCGACGTCTTCGCGCAGGGTGTCGCGGTGCGATTTGAGTTCGAGCACGAGGTCGCACTTGAGGGGCACTGCGGCGTCAAGGTATGCGGCGAGCGAGGGTAGGTTTTCGCCGTTTGAGAGTTTCTGGGCGAGGATTGTGTCAGAAGTCGAAGTCTCGATTACATGTCCGTTGAAGTCGCGGTCGTGGTTGACAACGAGAACGTCGTCGGCAGTGATCCAGACGTCAAATTCGCTGGCGTAAGCACCGATAGAGTCTGCCTTGATGAGCGAACGGATAGAGTTTTGTGCCGAGCCGTCGGTTTTCCAATAGCCGCGGTGGGCAACCACACGGGTAGGAGAGGCGGCGATAGCGGTGAGCGCGCCAGCCAGTCCGAGAGTCAGAATAAGGGTGAATTTTCTCATATTGTTTTAAGGATATAGATTTGCGAATTTACAAAATAAAAATCAAATAATCGAGCACTTTTGGCAAAAAATTAGCGCCGGGGGTATAAATCGTGCAAAAGTCAAAATCTTTGGTTAAAAAATTTGGTGAATAGAACTTTAAAAACTATCTTTGCGTTATATAAGACACAGGGAGCTGTGACACACCTTTTGATTTCGCTTCACAATAATCTTGGATTCAAAAGCTACAATCAATATATATAGACCACATCAAAGCGGATTGGGAAACTCTTCAAATCATAATGAAATGCCGAGACAAGCTTAGTCTTCGAATGGCGGGCCCCAGCCGGGCAACCGGCGAAGATGTCATCTTCCAGGCGGATTACAAACGAAGGCGAGCACTCAAAACCTGTCTATTCGGAGTTTCAACACATCCTTTGGTGTGGTTTTTTTATTGACGGCAGTCCCCCGGTCGCCTTATGTCTCGATAACTTTATTTCTCAAAAACACACAGGGAGCAACCGCCCCTGCTACCAATCAAAACACAAAAATACCAGCCATGAGCACAAACCGCATCACGCTATCCTCGGAACTGCCCGAGATGCATCGTTTGTCGAAGGAGTACGCCGCGCACCCGACCGCGGATATACGCTGACGCCCGAGAAGACGGCGACAGCATTGCGCAACGCCCTGCGCTATCTTCCCCCCGAACTTCATGCCCAAGTCGCCCCCGAGTTTCTCGAGGAGCTGCGCACCCGCGGCCGCATCTATGCCTACCGCTGGCGTCCGCAGGGCGACATCCACGCCAAGTCCATCGACGAGTATCGCGGCAAGTGCATCGAGGGCAAGGCGTTCCAGGTGATGATCGACAACAACCTGTGCTTTGACATCGCCCTCTACCCCTACGAGCTGGTGACCTACGGCGAGACCGGGCAGGTGTGCCAGAACTGGCTGCAATACCGCCTCATCAAGAAATATCTCGAGGAGCTCACCCAGGACCAGACACTCGTCATCGAGTCGGGACACCCGCTGGGGCTGTTCCCCTCGCGCCCCGACGCTCCGCGCGTCATCATCACCAACGCCATGATGGTCGGGCTCTTTGACAATCCCCACGACTGGCACGAAGCCATGCAGATGGGCGTCGCCAACTATGGGCAGATGACCGCCGGCGGATGGATGTACATCGGTCCGCAGGGCATCGTGCACGGCACCTTCAACACCCTGCTCAACGCCGGACGCATGCGCCTGGGCATCCCCGCCGAGGGCGACTTGCGCGGACATTTGTTTGTGTCCTCGGGACTGGGCGGCATGAGTGGTGCGCAACCCAAGGCAGCCGAAATCGCCGGTGCCGCCGCCATCATCGCCGAGGTCGATGCCTCGCGCATCAAGACCCGCTACGACCAGGGGTGGGTGGGGCACGTCACCGACGACTGCGCCGAGGCTTTTGGTCACGCCGCCGCTGCCATGCACAGCCGCGAGCCGATCTCCATCGCCTATCACGGCAATGTCGTCGACCTGCTCGAATATGCCGTCGACAACAACCTGCACATCGAGTTGCTCAGCGACCAGTCCTCGTGCCATGCCGTCTACGAGGGCGGCTATTGCCCTGCCGGAATCACGTTTGAGGAGCGCACACGGCTGTTGCACGAAGACCCGGCGACATTCCGCGCCAAGGTCGATGAGTCGCTGCGTCGCCACTATGCCGCCATCAAGGCGCTGGTGGGCCGCGGCACCTACTTCTTCGACTATGGCAACTCGTTCATGAAGGCCATCTACGACGCCGGCGTCAAGGAAATCTCGGCAAACGGCATCGACGACAAAGACGGATTCATCTGGCCCTCATACGTCGAGGACATCATGGGCCCGATGCTCTTTGACTACGGCTACGGCCCATTCCGCTGGGTGTGTCTCAGCGGCAAGCACTCCGACCTGGTCAAGACCGACCATGCCGCCATGGAGTGCATCGACCCCGACCGCCGCTATCAGGACCGCGACAACTACAACTGGATACGCGACGCCGAGAAGAACGCCCTGGTGGTGGGCACCCAGGCGCGCATTCTCTATCAGGATGCCATGGGACGCCTCAACATCGCCCTGCGCTTCAACGCCATGGTGCGCCGCGGCGAGGTGGGACCCATCATGCTGGGTCGCGACCACCACGACGTCAGCGGCACCGACTCGCCATTCCGCGAGACCTCTAACATCAAGGACGGCTCAAACGTCATGGCAGACATGGCGGTGCAATGCTTTGCCGGCAACTGTGCCCGCGGCATGAGCCTCGTCGCCCTGCACAACGGCGGCGGTGTGGGCATCGGCAAGGCCATCAACGGCGGATTTGGCATGGTACTCGACGGTTCGCGACGCGTCGACAACATCCTCAAGAGCGCCATGCTCTGGGATGTCATGGGCGGCGTCGCCCGACGCTCGTGGGCTCGCAACGCCAACGCCATGAGCACCGTGGCAGAGTGGAACGACACTCACGGCGACGACGGGTTTGTCATCACCGAGCCATTTCTCGCCGACGACAGCCTCATCGACGCGCTCACAAAATAGGTCATCCACTCACAGACAAGCATAAATCTTACACATCATAAAAAATACACCAACCCATTCACACACACCGTTTTCCATGAACCAGATCATCGAATGCGTCCCCAATTTCAGCGAAGGACGCGACTTGCAAAAGATAGAGAAAATCATCGACAACTTCCGCGGACGTGCGGGTGTCAAGCTGCTTGACTACTCCAACGATGAGAATCACAACCGCCTGGTGGTTACAGTTGTAGGCGAGCGCGAGCCTCTCAAGGCTGCCGTCCTCGACGCCGTGGGCACTGCCGTCTCGCTCATCGACCTCACCAAGCACGAGGGTCAGCACCCCCGCATGGGCGCCGTCGACGTCATCCCCTTCATCCCCATCAAGAATGCCACCATGGACGAGTGCATCGAGCTCTCGAAGGAAGTGGGCAAGGAAGTGGCTGAGCGCTACGTCTTCCCTGTGTTCCTCTATGAGAAATCGGCGTCGGCACCACACCGCGAGAACCTCGCCGCCATCCGCAAGGGCGAGTTCGAGGGCATGGAAGAGAAAATCCACGACCCGCAGTGGCACCCCGACTTCGGTCCCGAACACCGCCATCCCACCGCCGGCACCGTCGCCATCGGCGCCCGCATGCCCCTGGTGGCGTTCAACATCAACCTCAACACTGCCAACCTCGACATCGCCACACAGATTGCCAAGCGCATACGCCACATCAACGGCGGATTCCGTTTTGTCAAGGCAATGGGCGTCGCCCTCGCCGACCGCGGCATCGTGCAGGTGTCGATCAACATGACCGACTTCACGCGCACTGCCCTCTATCGCGTCTTCGAAACCGTCAAATTTGAGGCACAGCGTTGGGGCGTCACCGTCGCCGGCAGCGAAATCGTGGGTCTCGTGCCCATGCAGGCGCTTGTCGACACAGCCGAATACTACATGGGGCTCGAAAACTTCTCGATAGCCCAAGTCCTCGAATCACGAATCATGGAAGAATGAGCCGCCTGGTCATCAAGAACGCGACGGTGGTCACCCCCGTGGGCACCGCCGCCGCTCATGGCGCGAGAATGTCGGAACTGAGCGTCATCCCCGGCGCGACCATCGTCTGCGAGGGAGGCATCATCGCCGACGTGCTCGACGGCGAGGCGCGTGTCGACGGGTACACCATCGACGCCGCGGGTCATGTGGCACTCCCCGGATTCATCGACTCGCACACCCACGCCGTCTTTGGCGGATATCGCCCCGACGAGTTCGACATGCGCCTCAAGGGGGCGTCATACATGTCGATCATGGAGGCGGGCGGCGGCATACAGTCCACTGTCAATGCCACCCGCGAGACCTCGCCCGAGGACCTCGCCAAGAAGACTGTCGCACTGCTCAAGAAGATGTCGGCGATGGGCGTCACCACCGTCGAAATCAAGAGCGGATACGGACTCGACACCGCCACCGAGCTCAAGATGCTCGATGTCATCGACCGTCTCGCCCGCGACAAGAGAGTGCCGTTGGACATCGTCGCCACTTTCATGGGGGCGCACGCTGTGCCTCGCGAATACGCCGGACGCACCGCCGAATACACCGACTTGATAATCAACGAGATGCTTGATGCCGCGAAGGGACGTGCCAAATTCTGTGACGTCTTCTGCGAGAAAAATGACTTTGAACTCGCCGACACGCGCCGACTGCTCGAGGCTGCCGCCGCCAAGGGATTCAAACTCAAGCTGCACGCCGACGAGATAGTCACCCTCGGAGGCGCCGAACTTGCCGCCGACCTGGGCGCGACATCCGCCGACCACCTGTTGCACGTCAGCGACACGGGAGTGCGTGCCCTCGCCGAGAGCGACACTGTGGCGACACTGCTGCCGCTCACTGCGTTCACCCTGCGCGAGCCCTATGCACCCGCCCGCCGCCTCATAGACGGTGGCGCCGCCGTCGCCCTCGCCACCGACCTCAACCCCGGCAGCTGCTTCTCGTGCTCGATACCGCTGATGATCGCCCTGGCGTGCCTCTACATGGGCATGACCATCGAAGAGACCATCACCGCCCTCACCCTCAACGGCGCCGCTGCCCTCGACATCGCCGACACCCACGGCTCTATCGAGGTCGGGAAGGTCGCCGACATCGCCATCCTCGACACCGACAACTACCGCATGCTCCCCTATCACGTGGGCATCAACCAGGTCTCCACGACCATACACCGCGGCGTCAAGGTGCATGGTTGACGACATCACCCAAGAACACACATCCTTTTTCCTCGACAACACACCCCTTTTTCCCCTAAAACCACTCACCATCAAAAGACTATGCTAATCGATCTCAATCTCAAGAACTTCATAGAAGTCACCGCTTCGCGCGAGCCCGTGCCAGGCGGTGGCAGTGTCTCGGCTCTCTGCGGCGCACTCTCTGCGGCACTTGCCCGCATGGTCGCCGACCTCACCATCGGCCGCAAGAAATATGCCGACGTCGAAGACGAGATGCGCGCCATCGTCCCCGTGATGCATGACGCCTGCGAGCGCTTCACCCACTATATCGATGAGGATTCTGACGCCTATGCCGCTGTGATGCAGGCGTTTTCGCTACCCAAGGATACCGACGAACAGAAGGCTGACCGCTCCGCTGCCATCCAGCGCGCCACCCTCGGCGCCGCCATGGTGCCCCTCAATGTCGCCCGTCTCGCCGTCTCGATCATGGACACAATCGCCGTGCTCGCCGCCAAGGGCAACCGCAACGCCGTCACCGACGCCTGTGTCGCCATGATGACCGCGCGCACCGCCGCCCTCGGCGCCATTCTCAACGTGCGCATCAACATCGCCTCGCTCAACGACGAGGCTACGGCGCGAATGCTCGCCGACGAATGCGACAGCCTCCACGACACAGCCGTCGCCAAAGAACAGTCACTGCTGCAAGACATCAAAATATGACACCGCCATGGACCGACCAACATATCTCATTGGCTCGTCGGACCTCACATACGACCTGGTGGAAAGCATCCTCAAGGAAAACTTCCGCCTCGCCCTCTCCGACGACGCAGTGGCAAAAATCAGCCACTGCCGCGATTACCTCGACGAAAAAAACGAGCGCTCATCCCAGCCCATCTATGGCGTCACCACGGGATTTGGCTCGCTCTGCAACAAGCACATCTCGCCCGCCGACCTGTCGATATTGCAAGAAAACCTCATAAAGTCGCACTCGTGCTCGGTGGGTCGTCCCGTCTCGGCAGACGTCGTCAGACTCATGCTGCTGCTCAAGGCTCACGCCCTCTCCAAGGGATACAGCGGCGTGCAGGTCGACACCGTCAAACGCATCATCGACATGTACAACGCCGATGTGCTCCCCGTCGTCTACGACCGCGGGTCGCTGGGCGCTTCGGGCGACCTCGCACCCCTCGCCAACCTCTTCCTGCCCCTGCTCGGCCTCGGCAAGGTGACCATCGACGGGCAGACGGTCGACGCCGCGCGCCTCGAGGAAATGTATGGCTGGAAGCCCATCAAGCTCAAGTCCAAAGAAGGTCTGGCGCTGCTCAACGGCACACAGTTCATGTCGGCAAACGGCATCAAGGCGCTCGCCGACGCATGGCATCTCATCCACTGCTTCGACCTTTTCGGCGCCATGTCGCTCGAGGCATTCGACGGACGCATCGAACCATTCTTTGACTGCATTCAGCAGGTGCGGCCACACGCTGGACAAATCGAAACCGCCGCCGTCTACCGCCGCATCCTCGCCGGCAGCGAGATTATCGAGCGCCCTAAGGAGCATGTCCAAGACCCATACTCGTTCAGATGCATTCCCCAGGTGCATGGAGCCGTCAAGGACGCACTCGTGCACTGCACCACAGTCATCCACACCGAAATCAACTCGGTGACCGACAACCCCACCGTCTTCCCCGATGACGACCTCGTGGTGTCGGGCGGCAACTTCCACGGCGAACCCCTCGCCCTGGTGTTCGACTACATGGGCGTTGCCCTCCACGAACTGGGCAACATCTCCGAGCGCCGCGTGGCGCAGCTCATCCTCGGACAGCGCGGACTCCCCGAGTTCCTCGTCTCCAAACCCGGACTCAACTCCGGATTCATGATTCCGCAGTATGCCGCCGCGTCGATGGTGTCGCAAAACAAGATGTATGCGTGGCCCGCGTCATGCGACTCCATCGTCAGCTCCAACGGTCAGGAAGACCTCGTGTCGATGGGCGCCAACGCCGCCACCAAGCTCCACAAAATCATCGACAACCTCAAGTACATCGCCGCCATCGAGCTCATGAACGCCGCCCAGGGCATCGACTTCCGTCGCCCCCTCAAGTCATCGCCGGTCATCGAACACGTCATGACCGAGTATCGCCGTCATGTCCCCTTTGTCGACGAAGACGTCGTCATGGCAGACTACATCGCCACCACCATGTCATTCCTCGACACATTCCCCGTCACCATTCCCCAGTGACAATCCACCACAAAGGTGTCAACCAATACGGACAGGCACAGGGCATATTGTTCGCTACGTCGAATATGTCTCCGACGTTGCAAGTTGCTTGCAGCCTGGAGATTTCCCTTAGCATCTCGGAGCACTCGGAGCACTCGGAGAGCTCCGAGTGCGAGTTCTCCGGATAATCCATGAGAATCCGCGTGGCTACGTCGAAGACGTTGCGCGCCATATCTATACTGATACAAATGTGGGAATGAACTTGATGCCCAACACTGCCGCGATACGGAAGAAGCTCGACAACTGAATGTCGGCTTTTCCACGTTCTACACGCGCGATGTAACTTTGCTCGCGACCGAGTCTTTCCGCCACTTCTCGCTGCGTCATTTTAAGTTCCCGCCTACGGTCGCGCAACAACTGGCCGTAATACCATGAGAGAGCTTCCTCGTGAAACTCCTCGCGCTCCGGCGTGCCGGGCTTGCCGTACTCATCTTCCAACTGCTGGTTGAAGGTCGGCATTTTTGCTAATTTATCAGGATTTAATTGTCTCATTGTTCCAATTCGTTTAGTATCGATTGTGCTATTTCTATTTGCCTACGGTAATCTTTGTTTGATTTTTTCAGAAAACCATTCAACAAGATAATCCTTGTGGCTTCTATAACATTGGGCGTGTCAATTGCAAAGAGAATAGTGCGATACTCGTTACTGCCTACTGACACGCGCATCTCATAGAGATCTGTGTTTTGAAGATGCTTGACAAATTTTGTAGAGATATCATAGACTGTAGTTACGATATCTATAACATACTTGAATTTAGTCTGCACCTT
>X1_Eurasian_Beaver__coassemble_11_pt1 | contig 29072 bp, 23 predicted proteins | sample X1_Eurasian_Beaver__metabat2_high_PE_005 | metagenome-assembled genome bin X1_Eurasian_Beaver
GTCCATGGACCGCAACATGCTCAGCTCGTTCAAGGGCAAACCCAAAGTGCTGCTGAGCGAGCTCAAGGAAGCCGACGCCGCCGTACTCGGCGCCAGCGCCCTCGGCTGGGAAGCAAAATAAGGCTCTTTTTTGGACCGACATACAAAAACGAATGGCAGCCTCTTGTGGGCCTGCCATTCATTTTTGCATATTGACATGTCGCGCCGGCGCGGGGTCGGCATGTCGACTTTTTTTCAGAAGTGATAGATGACGCCGATGGTTATGGGGAGTCGGGCGTAGTTCTTCATATACTGATACTTGAGCTCGGCATCGAGCGAGAGGTTGTCGGTGAGCTCATACTCACCGCCGATACCGAGATTGAAAAGAAATCTGCCGTTTGACGACGAGCTCGACGAACGCGAGGCACTCGAACGACTCAGACGCTTGGGAGCGCCGACATCTTCACCGTAGTCGCCACCGTCATAGGAGTATGAGTCGCTCCAGCCGACACTGGAATAACCGATACCCACGATGGGATATGCCTTGATTTTGTTGACATCGTAGACGATGTAGTGGGCATTGATGTCGAAGTCGAACACATGCCAGCCCGAGTCCTTGAACCAATAATTCAGACTTGCCTCCGCGCGCAGGGGATCGGTGATGCCATACTGGAATTTGGCACCGATGCCAAAGTTGGTCACGCCGCCAAACATCGACGCAACGCCGAGGTGGCCACCAGCTGCCATGTCGCCGGCTCCGGCATAGGCGCCGAGCGCCATGAGGCACGAAACAAATGTGAGAAGAATCTTTTTCATAATCGTAGATCGTTTTATGAGATAGTATTTAATTGTCAATTGGTTCGGGTCTAAAGTATTTTGCAAATTTAAACAATAAAATCAGAATATGCAAACATAATTAAAAAATAATTTGCAACCTCTCATCCCACCAAAGACTTGTTTGTGATTTGGGGGATTTTTGTTAATTTTGTCGGTTAATCGGGTACCATGCCCGAGCCATGCACCGATTCTCTAAAAATCAAAGACAAAACAACATAACCGTTTTAACCGAATGAAACGATACAACATCATCAACAATGTGCTGGGATGGGTGTGCTTCGTCATCGCCGCAGCAACCTATCTCCTGACACTCGAACCGACGGCAAGTTTCTGGGACTGCCCCGAGTTCATCAGCCAGGGCTACAAGCTCGAAATCGGACACCCGCCGGGCAACCCCATCTTCATGCTCACCGCGCGATTCTTCGTCACCCTCTTTGGCGGCGGCGCGTCGACTGCGGCTCTCGCCGTCAACTCTATGTCGGCATTGCTCAGCGCGGCGACCATCCTGCTGCTGTTCTGGACCATCACGCATCTCACACGCCGACTCATCGTCGATGACAAAGCCACCGAAATCTCGTGGGCAAAGACCGTCATCATCATGGCATCGGGTCTGTGCGGCGCCCTGATGTACACCTGGAGCGACACATTCTGGTTCTCGGCAGTCGAGGGCGAGGTCTACGCGTTCTCGTCGTTCTGCACCGCCCTGGTGATTTGGCTCGCCCTCAAGTGGGAGAACCGCGCCGACGAGCCTCACAGCGACCGCTATCTGGTGCTCATCGCCTATGTCATCGGCATCTCTATCGCCGTCCACCTGCTCAACCTGCTCTGCATCCCGGCGATTGTGCTCATATTCTACTATCGCAAATATTCCAATATCAACGTCAAGGGCTCGCTCGCCGCACTCGCCGTGTCGGTGGTCATCATTGCCCTGATACTCTACGGACTGGTGCCGGGCTTCATCAAGGTCGCCGGACAGTTTGAGCTCTTCTTTGTCAACACCGTGGGCATGAGCTACAACATGGGTGTGCTCATCTATGCCATCCTCACCGTCATCACCTTTGTGTGGACCATCCGCGAGCTCTACACCCAGCACAGCGCCGCCCGCATCAAAGCCGGCGCCTTCCTCAGCGTCATCCTCTCGGGCATGCCATTCATCGGCCACGGATTCTGGATCCCATTCGTGCTCATCATCGCCATGGCGGTCTACCTGTGGGGATTCTGCAAGAAGGTGCCCGTGCGCGTCTTCAACGTCATCATCACCGGCATCTTTGTCATCTTCATCGGCTACTCGAGCTATGCGCTGCTCCTCATCCGCGCCACTGCCGACACGCCCATGAACCAGAATGCCCCCGACAACGTCTTCTCGCTCGCCAGCTACCTCAACCGCGAGCAGTATGGCGACACTCCCCTGCTCTACGGCCAGGTATATGCCGAGGAACTCAGCACCATCCCCACCGGACAGTATGACGACAACGGCGAAGAAATCTATGTCGTGCCCGTCAACTCGCGCGGCATCCCCGCTCTCAAACCCATACAGTGGGGCGGCGTGATGATGGAGGACGGCCTCGCCATCGACGTCGGCGAAGACGAATACACCAAGGTCGTCAAGACATCGCCCGACCAGAAGGACAAGTATGTCCTCGAGGTGCACAAGCCCAGCTATGTCTACTCGCCCGACGTCAAGATGCTCTTCACCCGCATGTACTCGTCGGACCAGCGCCACATCCAGGGCTACAAGGGATGGTCCGAGTCGACAATCGCCGACCTGGAGAACATCCCCGTCGAAGTGCGTCGCGACTGGGCGTCGCGCGGATGGGAGTCCTCAGACTACGCCGGATTTGCCACCGTCAAGGAAATCACCCACTATCTCACCAACGAGCAGGAGTTTGACCTCGGCACGGAGCAGGTCCAGGACCAGTATGGCAACGTCTCGTCGCGTCCCGCCGCCACCTGGGGCTACAAGCCCTCGATGTGGGACAACCTCAGATACTTCTTCAACTACCAACTCAACCACATGTACTGGCGCTACTTCATGTGGAACTTCGCCGGACGTCAGAACGACATCCAGGGCGAGGGCCAGCCTCACCTGGGCAACTGGATCAGCGGCATCCCCTTGATCGACAACACCCGCCTGGGCGACCAGTCGCTGCTGCCCGCCGAGTATGGCAGCGCCAACAAGGGACACAACGTGTTCTACATGCTGCCGCTGCTGCTGGGTCTGCTGGGCATCCTCTGGCAGAGTCTGTCGCGCCACCGCCACGCCCCCAACCGCGGCATCGAGCAATTCTGGGTGGTGTTCTTCCTGTTCTTCATGACCGGCATCGCCATCGTGCTCTACCTCAACCAGACTCCCGGACAGCCTCGTGAACGCGACTATGCCTTTGCCGGCTCGTTCTATGCCTACGCCATCTGGGTGGGCATGGGTGTCGCCGCCATCCACGCCTTCATCACCGAAGGACTGGCGATGCTCAAGCGCAAGAAGAACGCCGACGGCACCATCGAGAACGTCGCCGACGTGCGCCTCGCCAAGCCCGTCAAGTGGGCAGTGGTCGGCGTGGCATGTGTGTTTGCCATCGGCGTGCCCCTGCAAGTTGTCTCGCAGACCTGGGACGACCACGACCGCTCGGGACGCTACACAGCCCGCGACTTCGGCATGAACTACCTCAACTCGCTCGACCCCAACGCCATCATATTCACCAACGGCGACAACGACACCTTCCCCCTGTGGTACGCCCAGGAAGTCGAAGGTGTGCGCACCGACGTCAAGGTCGTCAACCTCATGTACCTCACCGCCGACTGGTATGCCAACCAGACCCGCATGCCCAGCTATGAGGCTCAGGGAGTGCCCATGTGGGCGCGCCCCGAGGACTACGCCTACGGCAAGTACACCTACATCATGTATCCCGGCAACGAGGAAGCCCGCCAGCCCATCGAGGTGTCAAAGGCCCTCAAGGAGTTCTACGACGGCTCATCGCCCTACACCAAGGAGACGCTCGACTACCTGCGCCAGCGCTCGCCCGGCTCAGACTTCAGCGACTACCGCTATCTGCTCGCCACCCCCAACATGTACGCCAAGCTCGACAGCGTCTCGACCTATGAGGCGTTCGGCAAATACCCCGAGCTCGCCGACTCTATCCACGGCGGTGCCTACATGCCTCTCGACGGCCGCACGCTGCTCAAGTCGAGCAACAACCTCTCAAACATGCTCACATTCGACATCGTGGCAAACAGCGCTGCCAATGGCTGGAAGCGCCCCGTCTACATCGCTTCGACTGTCGGCGACCGCATATACAACCCCTCCAACTGGCCCTACCTCCACTCGACCGGCATGGCATACATGGTGACGCCGTTTGACAACCGCCGCAGCCATCCCCTGACCGACAAGGCATACACCAACATCATGACCAAGTTCCTCTGGGGCGGTCTCGACAAGGGCAAGGACCTCTACCTCGACGAGACTGTGCGCCGCATGGTCACCTCGACACGCTATCAGATCACCGGCACTGTCGAAGAACTCATGGACGAGGGAGACAAACCCGCATCGCCCGCCATCCGCGCCCTCGGCGCCGTCAACGGACTGCCCGTGCCCGCCAACAAGTATGACATGGCACGCAACATCCTCGACCTCATCTCGACACGCATGCCCGAGTCGGTGGCTCCCTACGACATCCAGATGGACGTCATCGTCGCCGAACTCTACGCGCGCCTCGGTCACGCCACCGGCAATGCCGCCGACCTCGACAAGGCAAAGGCCATCAACGACCGTGCCCTCGACCGATATGCCGACATGCTGCGCTATGGCCTCTATCTCCACGATGTGGGCCGCGACGCCAACCTCACCCGCGACGACCGCACATCAATGAACCTGCTGCTCAATGCGCTGGGTCTCGCCAACTTCATCGAGCTCGACCGCGCCTACATCAACAAGGGCGACGTCAACAGCGAGATCGGAAATCAGATGGACGTCCTCGCCGACAACATCGGCTCGGGCTACCTCTACTTCTATCTGCTCGACCTCACCGACGAAGAGATTGAAGCGGCAGCCAAGGATGGCGCCGACGACAGCACGCTCAACCAGCTCAAGACGCTCAGCGACGCCCACAAGACACTCGGCGTCGACCGCAACGCCATCCGCGACAACATGCTCAAGCGCCACGGATTCACCGCTGACCGCTGGGCAAACTACCTCTACGGCAGATAATCGCGAAGACTCTTCAGCCACCTTTACAAGTCCCCGGGTCTTCACACCGACCCGGGGACTTTTGGCGGCATACCGCCGACAAGAGTCCCCGGCGCCGCCACCTTCAGCATAACGACAACCAATATCCACACCACACATTTCTCCTGCATTGAACTGGATTGCCCAACCCCCGCTGTTCTACCGACTGCTGTTCCCCGAAGCGCTGTGGCGCATCGGCGGACGCGACCGCCGCACCGTCTATCTCACCTTTGACGACGGACCCATTCCCGAGGTCACCCCGTGGGTGCTCGACACCCTCGACGCCGCCGGCATCAAGGCGACATTCTTCATGGTCGGCGACAACGTGCGCCGCAACCCCGGGCTGCTCGACGAAGTGCGCCGCCGCGGACACAGCGTGGGCAACCACACCATGCACCACGTCAAGGGATTCGAGACTCCGCGTGTGCGCTATCTGCGCGACATCGCCGAGGCAGACAGCCTCATCGCCAGCCCGCTCTTCCGACCTCCGCACGGACTGATGCGCTGGAGCCAGGCTAAGATTCTCAAGCGTCGCTACACCATCATCATGTACGACGTGGTGACCCGCGACTACAGCCGCCGTCTCAACCCCGACCAGGTGTTTGACAACGTGCGCCGATACGCGCGTCCCGGCTCCATAATCGTTTTTCACGACTCGCTCAAGGCAGAGCGCAATCTGCGCGAGGTGCTGCCCCGCGCCATCGAGTGGCTCAAGAGCGAGGGATATTCGTTCGGCACACTATGAAAGCATTTGCCGCGCACATACGCAACATGGCACTCGAGCAAGGCGCCTCGCTCGCCGGCTTTGCCCGCGCCGACAGCGTCAGCGACACCGCCGCCGGACAATTCCGCCGGTGGATCGACCGCGGATGCCACGCCGACATGCGCTATCTCGACCGCTACCACGACGTGCGCGACGACGCCCGGCAGTTGCTCGACGGGGCACGCAGCCTCATCGTCTGCCTGTTCAACTACCACACTCTCGCCGAACCGCGGCGCGACGACGTGCCCGCCATCGCCGAGTATGCCCTGGGCGCCGACTACCACGAGGTGGTGCGCGAGCGACTGTGGCAATTGGCGTCAATCCTCAAGGAGCAGTATGGCGGCGAATACCGTGTGTGTGTCGACACCGCCCCACTGCGCGAACGCTACTGGGCATGGCGCGCCGGGCTGGGATTCATCGGCCGCAACAGCCAGCTCACCGTCCCCGGACGCGGCTCCCACTTCTTCATCGGCACACTGGTCACAACCCTCGACATCCTCCCCGACTCTCCGCTCGAAGGCGACTTCTGCGGCGACTGCCGACGCTGTGTCGACGCCTGTCCCGTCGGCGCGTTGTCGGGAGACGGCACCGTCGACGCCCGCCGATGCCTGTCGTGCGTCACCATCGAAAGCCGCGACGACACCCCCGGCGGCATCAACATCGGCAACCACCTGTATGGCTGCGACGACTGCCGCCTGGCGTGCCCCCACGAGCGCGCCGACGACCTCAGCGACCTCCCCGAGTTTGCCCCCGACCGACGGCTGCTCACCATGACTGCCGACGACTGGCGCGACATGTCGGCAGCCGACTTCAAGCGCCTCACTCGACACTCTGCCATGTCGCGCGTCAAACTCGCCAAGGTCCTCTCAACCCTCAAAACCATCTCCACGGCAAAATAACCACGGCAATCACGTTGGCAAGGATAGCCCCGATAGCGGCATTTGCTATTTGCCGTTTTAAAAAAAATCATTAATTTTGCTGTCACAAATCAAATACACACACAACAAATGACCTCAAACCTGAGAATACTGAAACTTATATTGCTTTCTGCCGCCATTGCCGTCTCTTTGCAAGCATGTTCGCCCGACACGTCGACAAGCAAAATCGACGATGCCGAGGCTGCCGCCATGCAGGGCGAATACGACCGCGCCATCGCCATCTGCGACGAGATGATGAACTCTGACGACACGCTGTCGATGAGCACCCGCGACTTCTTCCGCGTGGCTACCCTATATGCCGTTGCCGCCGACAAGGACATCGACAACGCCGGCAACATGGCTCGCGCGGCACGATGGATCAAGCGCGCTCACGACGCCCAAAACGACTCGGTGGCGTTCTACCTGCAGCAGCTGCCCGTCGACGAGAAGATTGCACTCACCACCGCCATCGACGTCTCTAACGCACAGGTCGGAGAGCTCGACGAACTGTCGTTCACCGACGACCCCGCCTATGCCGACTCGACGGTCATGGCGCCCGAACCCGACACTCACAATCACACCCACTGATGAACGACTGGAAAGACATACTCGCCGGTCTGTCAACCCCCGACAGCGACTCCGACACCCCCGCGGCAGAAGTCCCCGAGGCACCCAAATCGCGCCCCGTGCTGACGCTCTACTATGAGCGCAAGGGTCGCGGCGGATCTCCGGCGACCATCGTCACCGGCCTCGACCCCGACGACAGCGCCACGCTCAAGGAACTCGCATCGACTCTCAAGCGCAAACTCGCCACCGGCGGCCCGGCACGCGACGGCGAGATACTGCTCATGGGCGACCGCCGACAGCAGCTGCGCGACATCCTCCCCACCCTCGGCTACAAGGTCAAGGGCTGACGGCTTTTGCACGAAACGCACAAATCTTTTTACCAATACCCACCCACTACAAAAAACGCCTCCTCGCGCCCATGCTTACCATCTACAAGGCCTCGGCTGGCTCGGGCAAGACCTACAACCTCGCCTTCGAGTACATCAAGAACGTGCTGTGTATCCACGACACCGCATCAAAAACCTACTCCCTCAACTACGGTCACACCGTCAAGGACGACCCCAAGTCGCCCAAGGGACTGCTCGAGCACAACCGTCACCGCGGCATCCTCGCCATCACATTCACCAACAAGGCAACCGAGGAGATGAAAAGCCGCATCATGGGCGACCTCGACAAGCTCTCCGACCCCGTCGAGGCAGCCAAGCCCAATGGATACGGCTACATGATTCGCAACCTCACCGGCGCGACATCCGACAACATCGCTCACGCAGCGAAACTCGCTCACGATGAGATGCTCAACGACTACCAGTACTTCAACGTCAGCACCATCGACTCGTTCTTCCAGCAGGTGCTGCGCGACTTTACGTTTGAGCTCGACCAGAATGCCGACTATGAGATTGAGCTGTCTGCCGACCAAGCCATCAGGCAGTCGACGACGGTGCTGTTCAACGACTTCAACTATGGACTCATGCGCGACGCCAACGGCAAGCCAATTTCCAAGAATGACATCGTAGAACTGCCCATATACAAGTGGATCCACGCCAAAATCGAGGACGGCATCAAGAATGGACAAAACTTCCTGCTCTTCAACGCCGACAACGCAGCCCGCGACAGCATGGTCCGATTTGTCAAGACAACATTCAACGAGGACTTCAAAAGCCGCGAGAAGGAATTTCTCAAAGTCTGCCGCAATACCGGCAACCTCGCCAAGTTTGACAAGGAACTGGAGCAGATGATACGTCCGCTTATATGCGAGCTCTACAACAAAATCAAGGCTTTCAAGGCAGATATCACCACCCGCTATAACGTGTCGTTCGACGGATGCCCCTACTACAAATACTGGTGTCAGGTTGTCAACACCTTCGCCCCCGACAACTTCAATCTCGACGACGACTTCAAGGGAATGGGTCAACTCAGCCCGGGTTATGCCTCGAGCAAATGGTTCTCAAGTCCCATCTTGTACATCAACGAGGTCCAACGTTTCGAAGAACTCTACCCTCCACGCAGCATCACGTATATTTGGAATGCCGCGACCAGAAAAAAGCTGGACAAGGAACTCGGAAACAACGCCTACCCGACCCTGTGCAAAGAGACAGTCAAATTCACCGCCGAAGTCATCAGCTACATTGGCAAGCTCGCGTCCATCGCTGCCATCCGCCGGTCGCTAATCGACACCGAGGTGATGGTATGCATCCTCGACTACATAGAGAAATACCGCCAGGAGAACAGCATCGTATTCATCGCCGACACCAACGAGCTGCTCAACCGCGTCATCGGCAACGAAGAGGACAACGATGTCATGCTGCCGTTTGTCTACGAGCGCCGTGGCGTCACCCTGCGCAACTTCCTCATCGACGAGTTCCAGGACACGTCGACCATGCAGTGGAACAACCTCAAGCCGCTGCTCAGCAACGCGCTGAGCGAGGGCAACGAGAGCCTCATCATCGGCGACGTCAAACAGTCGATCTACCGATTCCGCAACGCCAACAGCAAGCTCCTCGACAGCTCCGTCAAGGAGGGCATGCACGGCATCAACATCAACGAGCGCGGAGTCAAAGTCGACGGAGACCCCGAATCGGTGGCAAAGGCGGCGCAAGATAACACCAACTGGCGATCGGCGCACAACATCGTGCGATTCAACAATACGTTCTTCACCGCACTGACCGATCTCCTCGACGACAACGGCAACCAAACCACCGGCTACAAAGGCACCATCGTGCAATGTCCCGCCGAAAAAAACAAGGACATGCCCGGATATGTGCACTTTGTCCCCGAAACGGTTTGGGGCAAGAATACCAACCCCGACACACATGCGAGCTTTGACGTCAGCAACGAGAATTCGGACTCGGATGACGCCGTCGACGGCAGCGCAACCATCTTCACAGCAGACGCGCGCCGATACGAGTACATGCGCGGCGAAATCCTGCGACAGCATAGCAGCGGATACCGCTGGAAGGACATCATGGTCCTGGTGCGCAACAACAATGAGGCATCAAAAATCATCCAATACATCCTGGAGCGCAACGCCGATGAGCCCGACAACGAGATACCGATGTCGAGCGCCGAGGGACTGCTGCTGCGCAACTCCCGCGCCGTGCGCTCGATCATCGCAACCCTCAAGCTCCTCAACGACTACTACAAGCACGACGCCGACCGCAAGTCATCCTCCGAGCCCTCACAAATCGCCGAGAACTCTGAGGAATCTTCCGACCATCACAAGCCCGTCTTCAGCCAATACGAGGCGTCGCTCATACTCAGCCAGTACGAGATGCTGATGGCAGATCCCGACAAGAAGGACACCGGAGACAACATCGTGGGCAAGACCCTGATGGAGGCTGCCAACGCCATACGCAAGAGCCACGACGTCACCGACGGCACAACCACCGACACCACCAAGGTCGACAAGCTCTCGAAAGTCGTCGAGCAAATCGTCACGCACAAGCCAACGTCGCTCATCGCCATGGTCGAAACTGTCATCGGTGCCATCGTCGACGAAAACCGACGCAAAGTCGAATGCACCTACATCTCGGCTCTCATGGACAACGTCATCGACTTCGCGGACAAGAAGGACGCCACTCTCAACGGATACCTCAAGCACTGGCAAGCCAACGAGTCGAGGCTCACAGTCGCCCCGGCAACCGACATCGACGCCGTCAACATCCTCACCATCCACAAGTCAAAGGGACTCGAGGCTCCGTGCGTCCATGTGCAATATAAAAGTAGTGAGGATTTCATCTCGAGCAAGAACACAAATGGGTGGTATCCGATACCCCAAGAAATCCAAGACAAAGTCCGGGACAAATCGTGCATCCCGCCCATGGTCTACATGCAGATCAAGAGCGAGTGCCAGAACTATGGCAACTACTTCACAGACGTGTATGCCGAGGACCGCAATCTCAAAATCAACGACACCATCAACCTGACATACGTCGCATTCACCCGCGCCAAAAACGAACTCATCGTCTACTACTCCATCAAGAAACTTGAAGACGACAAGGAGCAGGACAAAGACAGCGCGGAACAGAACGAAGACACCGAGAAGCAGAAGAATACCGACAAGGAGCTGGACAAAGACACGACCTTCAGCAAGATGGGTCCCACCATCCTTAGTACCATTGTGCAAGCCAATGAGAATGCCGCCGAATACGAGAAGGATCCCAACCTGATCAATATCCTCGAGCCCTGGCACGAACTCATGGATGGTGAAATCATCATCGGCGATCCCACCGAAAACGTGCCCAAGACCGACGACACCGACAAAAAAGACACCGCCACCAAGCGCCGCGTCATCGAGGAAGGCAAGCTCGCCATCGACAACTTGCCCATCTCGACCGACGGCAAAGTCGTCAACCAGTGGTTTGTCATCGACGACGGCAAAGATATTGACGACGAAGAACAAACCGCATACGATGAGTGCTACCAGCCCGAGCCCGAGGTCGACGACCCCGAAAAGCTGGCGCGCATCGAGCTTGCCGAGCGCAGACGCGTCCGCGGCATCATCATGCACAAGGCACTCGCCGGCATCGGCAGAGACCTCGACTTTGCCGCCGCCATCGACCTCGCCACACGCGGCACCGAGGTCTCGGCAGACGACAAGGCACAATATGCCGACTGCCTCGCCAAGGCTTTCGACCGGCTCGACAAGGCGGGATACATGCGGCGGTGGTTTGTCGACATGGACACCGCCATCTGCGAATGCCCGCTGCCCTGCCTGTCCAAGTTCGATGACAACGACGACATACTCAAGATCCCCACGATGCGCCCCGACCGCGTGGTCATCAACCCCGACGGCACGGTCGACCTCATCGACTACAAGTTTGGCACACACCAGAGCGTCGCCACGGTGCTGGGCGCCAACGGCGACTACACCAAAGACAAGCGCAACGTGCCCAGCCGGTTTGAGGAATACCTCGAATACCTGCGCGAAGTCTACGAGGGTCGCGAGGTGCGCGGCTACCTGTGGTTTGTCGACCAAAACATCGTGTACGAGGTGCGCCAAAACGATGGGAAATGACCCGAAAATGGCAGAATGTGGCAATGTTAACTATATTTTAAGACGGTAATTGACAAATATTTTCGTGAAAAGTTGGTTAATCAAATGATAATCGCTAACTTTGCACAGTTTTTTCACTCATAAAGTCAAGCTCATGGGAAAATTCACTCAATTCAAGCTGCCTTTGAAGTCCTTGTCTCAAGGTGTTCACACCTTCAGCTATCACCTTGACAAGCAATTCTTTGCCAACATGGAGAGCGCCGACATCCATGATGCTGACCTTGACGTGACACTGACGGTGACATATCGCGGTGATGTCTACGACCTCGATTTCAAGGTCACCGGACACATCGTGTTGCTTTGCGACCGTTGCCTCGACGACCTGGAATATCCCATCGACGAGACATACCACATCATGGTCAAGTATGGCGACACATACAACGACGACAGCGACGTGCTGCTCGAAATCCCCTACAGCGACAACGACCTCAATGTCGCATACATGCTGTACGACACCGTGTCGCTCGCCATACCCATCAAGCATGTCCACCCCATGGGCAAATGCAACCGACAGATGAGCGCAGTGCTCAAGAAACACCGCGTCGAAGAGGGTGACCTCGACGACGTCCTCGATGACGACGACACAACGGCGTCTGACGAGGTGACCGGAGCGATAGACCCCAGATGGGACGCGCTCAAAGACTTGGATATCAATTGAAACGATCGAAATATCGTAATCAAACAAGGAAATATAAACTATTAAATACTAAAAAATAAAATGGCACATCCTAAACGCAAACAATCAAAGACTCGCACCGCGAAACGTCGCACCCACGACAAAGCTGTGACCCCCACCCTCGCTCTCTGCCCCAACTGCGGCGCATGGCACATGTACCACTGCGTATGCGGCGAATGCGGATACTACCGCGGTCGTCAGGCTATCGTTAAAGAAACTGTCATCTAAGACATTACAACGCATTCCCTCGCCCGAAACGTCCGCCACCAACACGCGCGGGCGTCGAAGGCTTCCACAATCAAAAGATCAGCCAAGCTCTCCCATCGTCGCGACACCGGCATAGCCCGCGTGCTTCTGGTGACGCGGTGAGGGCCTTTGGCATCTTTTGCTATCCCTGGCTCAAGGGACTCGGCACGCGCCGGTCCCCAAACCTTAAAAACCTCTCATTAAAACTCGTCACAATCTCATCCAAATGGTAAACGCTCGTATCAGCGGCATCGCGTCTTGGGTCCCCGAGGACATCCTTGACAACGAGATGCTCTCCAAAATGGTCGACACCAACGACGAATGGATCACCACTCGCGTCGGAATCAAAGAACGCCACATCCTCAAAGTAGAAGGTGCAGGCTCATCATACATGGGCATCAAGGCAGTCAACAAGCTCCTCGCCGAGACCAACACCGACCCAAAGGAAATTGACCTGCTCATCTGCGCAACTTCAAACCCCGACTATCGTTTTCCCTCGACAGCCTCTATCATCGCTCACGGCTGCGAACTCACCAACGGATACGCCTATGACATCCAGGCTGCTTGCGCCGGTTTCATCGTCGCCCTCCAGGACGCCACGGCATACATCCGATCGGGAATGTACAAGAAAATCGTCGTGGTGTGCGCCGAAATGATGTCGTCGATGACCAACTATCGCGACCGCCAGACATGCCCGCTCTTCGGTGACGGCGCCGGCGCAGTACTTGTCGAACCCACCGACCAACCCAATGTCGGCGTCATCGACACCGTGATTCGCGTCGACGGCTCGGGTCTCGAATACCTCGTCATGAAGGCAGGCGGTTCGGTTCACCCCGCCACTCACGAGACTGTCGACAAAGACTGGCACTACGTTTACCAGGAAGGACGCAACGTCTACAAGCACGCCGTCACCAACATGCTCACCTCGTCGCTCGAGGTCATGGAGCGCAACAACCTCTCGGTTGACGACATCGACTACCTCGTGCCCCACCAGGCAAACCTCCGCATCATCGAGGCGGTGGCTGCAAAAGCCGGTGTACCCATGGACAAGGTGCTCGTCAACATCGAACACTACGGCAACACATCGGCAGCGTCAATCCCCCTGTGTCTCGACGAGTTCAAGGGTCAGCTCAAGAAGGGCGACAAAATCATCCTTACCGCATTCGGTGCCGGATTCACTTGGGGCGCCATGTATCTTGTCTGGGACATCTGATCGTCCCCCATCGGTCGACTTTTTTCAAAAACCACAGACAATTGCCGCGCTCAATATCCAAAAAAAGTTAAATAGCATCTCTAATAGGTGCTATTTTTGTTTTAATCAAGAATGATATAAACTACAGACTATGGCTACTGAACACAAATCGGGATTTGTCAACATCGTCGGCAACCCCAACGTCGGCAAATCGACGCTGATGAACGACCTCGTGGGCGAACGCGTCAGCATCATCACTTCCAAGGCTCAGACCACGCGCCACCGCATCATGGGCATCGTCAACACCCCGGAATACCAGATCGTATTCTCCGACACCCCGGGCGTGCTCAAACCCAAATACAAACTCCAGGAGAGCATGCTCAACTTCAGCGAGGGCGCCCTCACCGATGCCGACGTGCTCGTCTATGTCACCGACGTCGTCGAAGACCCCAACAAAAACGCCGACTTCCTCGCCAAGGTCGCCAAGGAGAAAGTGCCCGTACTGTTGGTAATCAACAAGATAGACCTCCTCAAAGACCAGGCTGCCCTCGAGACGATTGTCGCCAAGTGGAAAGACATGCTCCCCAACGCAGTCATATTTCCCATCTCGGCACTCGAGAAGTTCAACGTCGACTCGCTCATGGCTGAGATCGTCAGCCTGTTGCCCGTCGGCGAACCCTACTTTGGCAAAGACGCCCTCACCGACAAGCCCGCGAGATTTTTCGTCACCGAAATCATCCGCGAGAAAATCCTGCTCAACTACGACAAGGAGATACCCTACAGCACCGAAGTGATTGTCGAGAAGTTCGAAGAAAAAGAAACCTCGATACACATCATGGCGGTCATATACGTCGAGCGCGACAGCCAGAAGGGAATCCTCATCGGCCACGGCGGCACGATGCTCAAGAAGGTGGGCATCGAGGCGCGCAAGGACATCGAGGCTTTCTTCGGCAAACGCGTTTTCCTCGAAATGTTTGTCAAGGTCGAACCCAATTGGCGCAACCGCGAGAACAAGCTGCGCCAGTTTGGATACGTCGAATGAACCCCACACCATCCTCCATCATACTCAAACCTTCTCCAAACCCGTCGGGCTGCGGTCCGATGACAGATTTTTAACGTTAACAAAACCAACTATTTGACATGGGACAACTTGTAGCAATTGTCGGCAGACCCAACGTGGGCAAGTCGACTCTATTCAACCGCCTGACCCAGACGCGCACTGCGATCGTCGACCCCACGGCGGGTACTACTCGCGACCGCCAATACGGAAAAGTTGATTGGAACGGCAAAGAATTTTCTATTGTCGACACCGGCGGATGGGTAGTCAACAGCGAAGACATATTCGAAGGCGAAATCAACAAGCAGGTCGAGCTTGCCATCGAGCAGGCAGACGAGATACTCTTTGTGGTCGACTCGATGAACGGCGTTACCGACCTCGACGACCACGTGGCAGAAATCCTGCGCAAGTCGCGCAAGCCTGTGCTGCTCATCGCCAACAAAGTCGACTCAAACGAGTGGCTCTACAACGTGCCCGAGTTCTATTCGCTCGGTCTGGGCGACCCCTGGCCCGTCTCGGCAGTCAGCGGATACGGCACCGGCGACCTCCTCGACGAGGTGGTCAAGAAGCTCCCCGAACCCGAAGAGGAAGAAGAGGAGAAACTCGACGAAATCCCCAAGTTTGCCATCGTTGGCCGACCCAACGCCGGCAAGTCGTCGCTCATCAACGCATTCATCGGCGAAGACCGTCACATCGTCACCGACATCGCCGGTACGACGCGCGACTCAATCTACACTCGATACAACAAGTTTGGCTTTGACTTCTATCTGGTCGACACCGCCGGCATACGCAAGAAAAACAAGGTCAACGAAGACATCGAATACTACTCGGTGATACGCTCCATACGCTCAATCGAGGCAAGCGACGTCTGCATCCTCATGATTGACGCCACACGCGGCATCGAGACCCAGGACGTCAACATCTTCTCGCTCATCCAGAAGAACAAGAAGGGACTCGTCGTCGTGGTCAACAAATGGGACCTCGTCGAGGACAAGAGCCAGATCTCGATCAAGACCTACGAGAACGCCATCCGCGAGCGCTTTGCACCCTTCACCGACTTCCCCATCATCTTCACCTCGGCGCTCACCAAGCAGCGCATTTTCAAGGTGCTCGAGACAGCAATCGAGGTCTATGAGAACCGCCGCCGCACGGTGCCCACCTCGCAGCTCAACACCTACATGCAAGAGGTCATCGACGCATATCCGCCGCCAAGCAACAAGGGCAAGTACGTCAAAATCAAGTATGTGACAATGCTCAAGGGCGCGCCCATCCCCACGTTCATCTTCTTCTGCAACCTGCCGCAGTGGGTCAAGGAACCCTACCGACGCTACCTCGAGAACAAGATACGCGAGAAATGGGACTTCACCGGCACCCCCATCAACGTCTTCATGCGCGAGAAATAGCCAACCCATCCCCCACATACGAGGGTGTGTCGGAACACCAATTCCGACACACCCTCTCTCTTGCAACGCTCGACATCAGGAGTGCCACCGTCACACATCGTCAATTCATAACCAATCACAACACATTCTCTGTATATGCTCATTCAGTGTGCCATCATATTCACATGCCTGCTGCTCGGCGAGGCGGTTGCCGCCATCACCGGACTGCGCGTCCCCGGCAGCATCCTCGGCATGATAGCGCTGACCGTGCTGCTCGAACTCGGCGTCGTCAGGACACGCCAGGTCGACACGCTCAGCGACTTCCTGCTCGCCAACATGGGATTTTTCTTTGTCCCCGCCGGAGTCGGCCTCATCCTCTATCTCGACGTCATCGCCAGCCAGTGGGTGGCGATAGTCGTGGCGTCGGCGCTCAGCACCATCGTCGTCATGCTCGTCACCGGATTTGTTCACCAATACCTCCGCCGCCATGCCCGTCGCCGATAGCCTCCTGTTTGCCACGCTCACCATCACAGTCTACTGCCTGGCAAAGCTCGCCCGCGACCGCGTGGGCAGCCACCTGTTCAACCCCATGCTCGTCACCATGGCGGTGCTCATCGTCCTGCTCATGGTCACCGGCATTCCCTACGACCACTACATGAGCGGCGGCGACTACATCTCGTTCTGGCTCAAGCCCGCCATCGTCTCGCTGGGACTGCCCCTGCACCGACAGCTGCGCGCCATCCGCTCGCAAGCCGCCATCATCCTTGTCTCGGAGGTCGCCGGGTGCGTCGCCGGCATCGTCTCGGTGGTGCTGCTCGCCCGACTCTGCGGTGCCAGCCACGAGGTCGCCCTCGCCCTCGCCCCCAAGTCGGTGACCACCCCCATCGCCATCGAAGTCACCAAGGCACTCGGAGGCATCGCCCCGCTCACCGCCGCCATCGTCATCATCGTCGGCGTCTATGGCTCACTCATCGGATTTCGCATCATGAAACTCTGCGGCATCACCAGCCCCATGTCCCAGAGCCTCGCCATGGGCACTGCCGCCCACGCCATGGGCACCGCCGAAGCCGCCACCTTCGGCCACCGATTCGGCGCCTACGCCGGCCTCGGCATCATCCTCAACGGCATCCTCACCGCCGTCATCGCGCCATACATCGTCCCGGCCCTGCTGTGATGTTTTAGGATTTGTTGGGATTTTTTTGGCAAAAAAAGTCGTAACTTTGCATTGGCTAAATACTGCCGCGACTGCCCGACGGGCATAACATACCACTCCTCAACTATATTTTCGACCGCAACTCCTCGCCACGTTTTCAAAACTCCTCGCCACGTTTTCAACCCCATAGGCAACAACTCTCTGTCTCACATTGTGATACAACACTCTATTCAATATTCAAATCCTAATTTTTTTTGACCTAAGTCCCATTATGAAGAAAATCTACGCGATTTTGCTGACGACACTTGCCTTGTGCCAGGGTGCCGCAGCCAAGGAATTTGTGCCCGTGCTCAAGGAGGGCTTCCCCACATCCGAAAGCTCGACCCCGGGCGGTGGCTACTACAGCGAGAGTCTCTACTTCGACAGCTCGATTCACTCTGCCAACACCGGATGGTACAGCAACTCGACCTATGAGTCGGAACGCTCGGTGAAGCTCAACGCCAAAACCAAAACCGGATACATCCGCACTCCCGAAATCAATCTCTCTGCCGCAACGGCAACCGTCAAGGTGCAGTTCCGCGCGCAGACATGGACCACCGACAGCATCTATGTGTGCGTCGAAATCGACGGCGACACCAGCACCACCCAGAAGGTGGACTGCCACGTGCTCTCCAATGTCACCGACCGCAGCCAGGCTCCCTACGAGGTGACTTTTGACAACGTGCCCACCGGCAGCATGTTCAAGTTCTACGCCGAGAAACGCGATGCCTCAAAGCTCCACCGATTCTTCCTCACCGACATCGTGGTGCTCGAGGAGGTTGAGACTGCGACCGCCAACGACCTCTATTCGTCTGCCTACTTCCACTTCTTCGACGACATCATGGCAGGCAACACCAGCGAGACACGCTCGATCGAAATCACTGCCGTGGGACCCTCGTCGAGCCTCGTCATCGACAGCTCCAAGGCGCCCAACTTCAAGATCACCAAGGACGCCAACTGGGATGACAAACTCGGCGGCAAAATCGCCATCGACTTTGTGCCCGTCAACGCCGGCACCAAGCTCGACACTCTCTATGTCAAGAACGGCGACAATGTCGAGCAGATTCTGCTCAAGGGCAACGCCAAGGTATATTCGCCCGTAGTCGCCGAGGCTTCAAACATCAGCGACCACAGCTTCACCGCCAACTGGCAGCCCGCTGCCGGCATGGACAACCTCGTGCTCACCGTCTACCACAAGTCTGAGCAGAAGCTCGTGTCGTCAAACCTCATGTTCTCAAAATACATCGAGGGCAAGTCGTCAAACCGCGCATTCGAAATCTTCAACGGCACCGGCCGCGACATCAGCCTCAACGGTTGGGTGCTGCGCCTTGAGCTCAACGGCGCCGGCGGTCTCGTCGCCAACGAATACGCCCTGCCCGACCAGGTGCTCGAAGCCGGCAAGACTTTCTCGATCTGCGACGCCAACTACCAGGCTCTGCGCGACATCGTTGACGTCACCATCGGATACTCCAACGGCGGATACTCCAACATCGTCACCTTCACCGGCGACGACGCCATCGCGCTGTTCGACCCCGAGGGCAACGTTGTCGACCTGCTCGGATACGAGAGCATCGACTGCAACGACCTCGTTGACGGCACCTGGGGCACCGACGTCACCTACTATCGCAAGTCGACCAGCTATGACCCCCACCCCAAATTCTACGTCGAGGAATGGGACAAATACGAGATGGACTACAACGAGGGCTTTGGCACCCACGCCCTCGCCGAGACCGGTCTGGTGCGCAACATCGTGGCACAAATCACCCTGCCCGGCGACGCCACCTCTGCCGAGATCAGCGACCTCTTTGCCGGCACCGACTACTACTATGCCGTCGAAGGCATCTCCAACGGTCTGCACACTCCCTACAGCAAGGAGATGGCAGTGCGCACCACCGGCGAGACCGGCGTTGAGGACAGCGTCGCAGACTCCACAGCCTACTACACCCTCAACCTGCCCTCGGTGAGCATCCTCGCCCCCGGCGTCAAGGTCTACAGCATCAGTGGCATCGAGCTCCCCGCCATCGACAGCGAGGTTGTGCTCCCCGCACCCGGCGTCTACATCATCGTCACACCCGCCGGCGCCACCAAAATCGCATACTAATACTCAAGAATACCACACACAATAGCCGACCGGGCAGCCCCATGAGGACTGCCCGGTTTTTTTATTGTGCGATGCCTGGAGATGCCGCGGACAACCGCATAGCCAAAATAGCCGGGATAGCGATTGGCGCTATTCCGGCTATTTGATGATATTTGGGGTGATAATAAGACTGGTCTATTTGAGGGCGGCGAGGGCAGCGTCGTAGTCGGGCTCGTGGGTGAGTTCGCTGACGAGTTCGCGGTAGATGACGTTGCGGTCGGCGTCGAGCACAATCACGCAGCGGGCAAGCAGTCCGGCGAGGGGACCGTCAACAATCTGCACGCCATATTTCTGGCCGAACATCGGTGAGCGGAATGCCGAGCACACCACCAGGTCGTTGATGCCTTCGGCAGCGCAGAAGCGGCTGGCGGCAAAAGGCAGGTCCATCGACACGCACACCACCTTGGTATTGTCGAGGCCGGCGGCAGCGGCGTTGAAACGGCGCACCGAGGCGGCGCACACACCGGTGTCGATGCTGGGGAAGATGTTGAGCACTACGCGCTCGCCCTTGAAGTCGAGGCAAGACACGTCTTTGAGGTCACTGCTGACGAGGTTGAAACAGGGGGCTTTTTCGCCCACTGCGGGTACGGTGCCATAGGTGTGGCAGGGTGTTCCCTGGAAGTAGATGGTTTCCATTTTTGATATGTTAAATAGTTGTTAGTTAGTGATATAATCTTTTTTGTCGCCTCATGGTTGGGAGGCCAGAACGGTCTTTTGTATAACAATCGCGGGCATATTTTGGTTGATGCCGGTCATGACATCCCTGACGACGCCGTCGCGTCCGGCAAAGAACAGTGTTGGCGACACGGCAATGCCGCTGTCGCGGAACAGTCCGTCGGCGCGCACCAGAATCTGCTCGCCCACCCGCGGATTGCCGGCAAGTGCCTCGACCGCCTCGGCGTCGTCAACACGGAAGACAAACAGCACGTCGGCGTTGACAGCCATGCCTTCGACAGCCTTGCGCACATCGGCGATGACCGACGGTGTGGAGTCGACCGACGGGTCGAGAAACGCCACAATAGTGGGGTTGGCAAAGGTGGCGCCGCGGTCGCGCACATATCGCTCGCGGGTGGTGGTGAACGCCTTGAAGGGCGGCAGGTGCTGCCCCTTCATGTTCTCTGCGCGGAACGTCGAGGCGCGGTATTTGTCGAACACATCGGGATAGCGGTCGATGAGCTGCTGCTCTGCCGACGGGATGGCGCCACATTCGGCGGGGGTGAAAGTGATTTCGATGAGTTGCTCCGATATGGTTGCGGGGTTGTAGAGGTATTCGATACTCAGCGGCCGCGAGTCGGCGTCAAAGACCATTGTGTACTCGAGGGCGTCGTATCCGCTGACGCGCCGCGTGCCCTTGACAGTGGTGTTGCCGGTCGAGGTCACTACCTTGCTGTCATACTCGGGATTGGTAGCCATGTCGCGCAGCTGGGCGGCGAGAAACGGCGCCAGCATGTCGGTGAACTGGCTGCGCGACTGCACGGCGGCGGTGCCGGTCATGGGGATGGGGTCTTGCGCCATGTGGTTTTCCTGGAGCTTGCCGTCGCGATAGCGGTAGAAGTTGCCGGCGAAGTATGCCGCGAATCCCTTGCTGTCGCCGGCGGGACGATGCAGCGTCCACTCGATGAGGTAGTCGCAGAGACACAGCGCGTCGCCGGGGACGCGCGACGACAGGGCGATGTCATAGACCACGGGGTCGGGGCTCTGGGGCAGCGACACGCGATAGACGGCTGCAGAGCACGACATGCCGTCTGCCGACAGGGCGTCGGCGAGGACGGTGAGCGCCTCGTTGCCGGCGAAGAGTGCCGGAGCCATTGCCGAGGCGAGTATGGTGGCGAGAGTCTTGTTCATGTGAGGGGGGAGGTGTGTCGGTCGAGAGAGGGGGACGGTTTATTCTGCTGTGCCGAGGTGAAGCACACCGCCGGTGACGGGCGAGAATGTGACATAGGCGGGCGCCTTCTTGTCGGTGAACATCGCCGGGTCGAGGCCAAATGTCGCGCCTGCCTGTGCAAGGTCGATGGTGGCGCTGGCGATGGTTTTGCCGCGGAATTTGATGTCTACGCGCGCCACGCCGGGGATGGTGTAGGCGACACCGCCCTTGGGGAACGCCTTGACCTCGCCCTTGTCGTTGACGGGCAATTTGGCGTGCTCGAGCACGTTGATGGACAGCGTCATGGGTTCGCCCGAGAGGTCGTCGACGTCAACAACGCCTTCGACTGGCGAGATGCGTGCGATGACCATGTTGTCGACATCAGCCGAGTCGGGGGTGACGGTGACTGTGGTGACGCGGGTCGAATGCTTCTCGGTGCCGGCAAACATCGCTGTGAGCGCCGCCTCCTGGGCAGAGAGATTGTCGAGGGCGAGCTGCATCGACTTGCCGTCGGGGGGAGTGTTCTCGGCGTTGCCGCTGATGAGTTCGTTGCGTGATTCGCGGAGCTCAAAGATGCGCTGTGCGGCGAGCTCCGCCTTCTTTGACAGCGACGACGAGCGAGTCATGTCGAGAGTGATTGCCTGGCGTGCAGCCTCGGTCTCGAGCGGACCGGGGGCGGCATCCTTTGCCACGGGCAGCACCGGGGCGGCGGGCAGCGTCACATTGTCGACGTTGATCGACAGGGGCACACCGTCGTCGGTGAGCACCATGGTGGGCGTCGAACCGGCCTTGAACTTCACCTGCCAGCGGTTGTTGGCGTCGGCGACACCACGGGTGGTGAGGGTGACGCTCTTGACCGAGACATCCTCTGAGGCGGTGGTGATGGCGTTGTCGATGCCGAGGTGGCGCTTGGCGTAGTTGTAGAACTCGCCGGGGGCGCGCGTCACGTGCTCGGTCTCGACGGTGACGTCGATGACGGTCTTGGGCAGGGAGTAGATGAGGGCGTATTCATTGGCCTTTGTCGCCGAGAGCTTCTGGGTGGTCTGGGCGGTGACGGGCATGGCGCACGCGATGGCGGCGAATGTGATGGTGTGGAAGAGAATCTTGCGTATCATGTCGTTTAGCTGTTCTGGAATGGGGATGTGTGATGTGGGTGGGGTCACAGGGTGACTGTCTCCTTGATGGCGCGACCGATGTTGTCGGCGATGTCCGAGGCGGTGACGCCGTATTCGCCGTGGGTGGCGGCGGCGATTTCGCCAGCCTTGCCGTGGATGTAGCATCCGACAAACGCGGCGAGTTCGGGTTTGACGCCCTGTGCCATGAGGGCTGTGATGACACCGGTGAGCACGTCGCCGCTGCCGGGGGTGGCGAGGGCGGGAGTGCCCGACGAGTTGAAGAATACGCGTCCGTCGGGGCGCACGATGGCGGTGTAGCGTCCCTTGAGGACGATGATGACGTTGTGGTAGCGCGACAGGTCGATGGCCTTGGAGAGGCGGTCTTCGCTGGTGGCGTGCTCGCCAAACAGCCGGTCGAACTCGCCGGCGTGGGGGGTGAGCACCGACAGCGCTGGCACATAGTTCATCAGCCCGGGGCGCTTGGCAATCGAGTTGATGGCGTCGGCATCGATGACGATGGGTCGCGAGGCAGCACTCATGGTCTTGAAGAAGTGTTCGAGCGCCTCGATGGTGGCGTCGGCGGTACCGATGCCGGGACCCACGCCGATGGCGGTGAATCGCTTGTCGGTGGGGATGGCGGTGATGGCGTTCTCGCCGCCGTCGCGGTCATACATTGCCGATGGCACTGCCACCTGCAGGGGCACGCACGAGCAGCGCGGGGCGTGGACACTGACCTTGCCGGCACCGGCGCGCAGTGCTCCCGAAGCACTGAGGATGGCGGCGCCGCTCATGCCATAGGAGCCGGCGGCGAGCAGGGCGTGGCCAAAGTCCTTCTTGGAGGCAAATCTGCCGCGCGGGGGCAGATAGCGACGGGCATCGTTCTTCTCGGCGAGGTAGTAGGTGTAGGGGGCGTTGCGTATTGCCTCGGCAGAGAGTCCGATGTCGATCACCTTCCAGCGACCCACGCAGATGTCGTTGTCCTCGATGAAGAACGACAGGCGCGGAAATCCGATGGCGAGTGTGAGCGTGGCGTGCACGATGTTGTCGCGCGAGGTCTGCGAGTTCCATTCGCCGAAGAGCCCCGAGGGAACGTCGATCGAGATGACCGTGGCACCCGACTGGTTGATGTTGCGGATGAGCATCTGGAACGACACGGGGAGCTTGCCCTCGAGTCCGCTGCCAAAGAGTCCGTCGATGACGACGCACGAGCGGTCGGGTTCGGGCCACTGGAAACGCTCGCGGCCGGTGATCTCGATGATGCGCACCGTGGGTGCCTGGTGCATCAGTCGGTCGTGGCACACGGAGCACTCGGGCGAGAGTCGGCGGCCATCGATGTTGAAGAAGTAGACCTCGGGGTCGTAGCCCTGCTGCATGAGCAGGCGTGTGACCTCGAGAGCGTCGGCGCCGTTGTTGCCCCAGCCGGCAAACACGAGGATGCGGGCGTTGGGTCGGAACAGCGACATGATCTCGGCGGCGATAGACTCGGCGGCGCGTTCTATCAGGTCGAGACTGGTGATGCCTTCGAGCTCGAGGGTCTGGCGCTCGATGGCGCGTATTTCGTCGTTGGAAAATATTTTCATTGCCGGTAAAAAAATACTTGGTAGAGGATTAGAACACAAAATTACGAAATAATCTCATAATCAAGAAATGATTTTTCACTCACATTGTTCAAAAAAAATTTGCTGCCGATGCCGCCGCCGGCAAATTTTTCGCCTTCTGCCGCCGACCGACCTCCGTTCTCGAGCGTTATAGCATTGACAGGGTGTGCCGATGGGCTACTTTTTGCCCGTTTGGCATCAGCTATTTGATATGCTTTTGGCATTTCGTCGATTTTTTTCTAATTTTGCACCGTCAATCGACCTAAACGTTATATAATGTTGAAAAACCTCGTAATTGTTGAGTCTCCGGCCAAGGCCAAGACTATCGAAAAATTCCTGGGCAAGGACTACAAAGTCATGTCCAGCTACGGTCACATCCGCGACCTGAAGAAGAAAAACTTCAGCATCGACGTGGACGACGACTTCACGCCCATATATGAAATCCCCGAAGACAAGGAACGCCTGGTCGAGGAATTGCGCGCCGCAGCGTCGCAAGCCCAGACCGTGTGGCTCGCTTCCGATGAGGACCGCGAGGGAGAAGCCATAGCGTGGCACCTGTACGAAGTGCTCGGACTCAAACCCGAAAGCACACGACGCATCGTGTTCCACGAAATCACCAAGCCCGCCATCCTCAACGCCATAGACAACCCCCGCGACATCGACATCAACCGTGTCGACGCCCAACAGGCAAGACGCGTCCTCGACCGCATCGTCGGTTTTGAGCTCTCGCCCGTGCTCTGGAAGAAAATCAAGCCGTCGCTCTCGGCGGGTCGCGTGCAGTCGGTGGCAGGGAGACTCATCGTCGAGCGCGAGGAGGAAATCAACAACGCCAAGAGCGACCCCTACTTCCGCGTCACAGCCATCTTTGACGCCGACGGACGCGCCGTCAAGGCCGACCTCTCGCGACGTTTTGCCGACGAGCAAGCCGCACGCGAGTTTGTCAACGCCTGCGCCAACGCCACGTTCACCGTCGCCGACGTTCAGGTCAAACCCGTCACCAAGTCGCCCGCGCCGCCATTCACAACCTCGACCTTGCAGCAGGAAGCGGCACGCAAGCTCGGATTCACCGTCAGCCAGACCATGATGGTGGCACAGCGCCTATACGAATCGGGACACATCACATACATGCGTACCGACTCGCTCAACCTCTCGTCGCTGGCAATGAACTCGATTGCATCGACAATCGTCGACGAGATGGGCGCCCCCTACCTCAAGTCGCGCCAGTACCACACGCACTCAAAGGGCGCGCAGGAAGCGCACGAGGCAATACGCCCCACCTACATCGACCGACAGAGCATCGACGGAACTTCGCAGGAAAAGCGCCTCTACAACCTCATCTGGAAACGCGCCGTAGCTTCGCAGATGGCTGACGCGCAGCTCGAGAAGACCACCGTAGACATCGCCGTCAGCGGTCGCGACGAGCACTTCACTGCCGTCGGTGAGGTCATCAAGTTTGACGGATTCCTCAAGGTCTACATCGAGAGCCACGACGACGACAACACCGAGGAGGACGACAGCTCGATGCTGCCGCGCATGACCGTCGGCGAAAAGCTCGCCGCACGCGAGGTCAGCGCCACCGAGCGTTTCACCCAGCGCCCGCCGCGCTACACCGAGGCGGCGCTCGTCAAGAAACTCGAGGAACTCGGCATCGGACGACCCTCGACCTATGCTCCCACAATCTCGACTATACAACAGCGCGAATATGTCGAAAAAGGCGACCGCCCCGGCATCGAGCGCGACATCACAACCATAACTCTCGCCGGCGGCAAAATCTCGAGCGAAACCCACACCGAGACCGTCGGCTCAGAGAAGGGAAAACTCATCCCCACCGACATCGGCACCATCGTCAACCGATTCCTCACCGAGTACTTCCCACAGATTCTCGACTACAACTTCACCGCCAAGGTCGAGGAGAAATTTGACGAAATCGCCGAGGGCAACCTCAAGTGGACCACCGAAATCGGCGACTTCTACAGCGACTTCCACCCCGCCGTGGAGAGCGTCTCCAACCTGCGCCTCGAGCACAAGGTGGGCGAACGCGCCCTGGGCACCGACCCCGACGGCAACCCCGTGTCGGTCAAGATCGGTCGATTCGGCCCGCTCGTCCAGATCGGCTCAAACGAGGGCGACGAGAAGCCCCGCTTCGCATCGCTGCTCAAGGGTCAGAGCCTCGACACCATCACCCTTGACGAGGCACTCAAACTCTTTGAATTCCCCCGCACGCTCGGCGACTTCGAGGGCAAGACCGTCACCGTCGGCATCGGCAGATTCGGTCCCTATGTGCGCCACGACGGCAAGTATGTCTCAATCCCCAAGGACATCGCTCCCGCCGAGATTTCGCTCGATCAGGCTATTGAACTCATCGAGGCAAAGCGCACCGAGGAGAAGAACCGCGTGGTCAAGGTGTTCGAAGACGACGACCTGCGCATCATGAACGGCAGATACGGCATGTATATCGTTTGGCAAGGCTCCAACTACAAGATCCCCAAGACTGTCGACAACCCCGCCGAACTCTCTCGCGACGAGGCTATGGATATCGTCAAGAACCAGGACGCCAAACCCGCCAAAAAGTCGACTCGCGCCACCAAGAAGGCCGCCGAGCCCAAGGAAACAGCCAAAAAGGAATCGGCAAAGAAGACTGCCGCCAAGAAGCCCGCGGCAAAGAAAACCACGACTAAGAAATCAACAACAAAGAAATAACAACGCGACATGGCAAAGACTTCTCGTCAGACTCAGAAACCCCACAACTTCAAACCCGACATCATTGTCTCGTTCACCGTCCCCGACGAGCCGTCGCCCGCCATGCTTGCCGCGACGCCCGACAGCGAGAGCGAGAGCAACGGCGACACCGCCAAGGTGACGCTGCTGCCATTCCTCTACGCGTCGATGCAAGACCGTCCCAAGCGCACCGTCAAGAACTACCTGCGACACAACCAGGTGCGCGTCAACCGCCACGTCACCAGCCAGTTTGACTACCAGCTGATGCCCGGCGACCTCGTCGAGGTCAACACCTCGCGCGAGTGGCAGGTGTTCTCGCACCCGCGCGTCAAAATCATCTATGAAGACGACGACATCATCGTCATCAACAAGGGATACGGTCTGCTCTCGATGGCTTCGGACCGCGAACGCGAGACCACGGCATACGCCATCCTCAAGGACTATGTCAAGCGCGTCGACCCACGCGCCAAGCTGTTCATCGTGCACCGTCTCGACCAGCACACATCGGGGCTCATGATGTTTGCCAAGACCGTCAGCGCCAAGGAGACCATGCAGCACAACTGGAACAACATGGTGCTCGACCGACGCTATGCCGCCGTCGTCGAAGGCGCACCCGAACCCGCCGAGGGAGTCATCGACACGCTCCTCGCCGAGAACTCGCGCCACGTCGTCTATGTCCCCAAGGAAGGCACACCCGACGCCGTGCGCGCCGTCACACGATACAAGACCGTCAAGACCCGCGGCAGATACGCCCTGATGGACGTCACTCTCGACACGGGCCGCAAAAACCAGATACGCGTGCACCTCAAGCACATAGGAACACCCATCGTCGGCGACCGCAAGTATGGCGCCACAACATCGCCCATACACCGTCTGGCGCTACACGCACGCACACTGCGGTTTGTTCACCCCGTCACACGCCGGGACATGAACTTCACCATTCCCCTGCCGTCGTCGTTCTCAAAGCTCGTCTGACCCGCGCCCCGAGTAAAACGGCACAACCACACACTCCTCCTCTTGCCACCCAAAAACCAATCACTCGCACCGATGACCGAATTCCTGAAACACACCCTCGACCCCGCCACGGCAATGCGCCGGCAACTGGGACTGCTCATCGCCGACAACCATGTCGACGTGCTGGTGTTCTCGCGCGCCGAAGACAACTCGCTGACCCACGAGCGCGTCATGCTCGACATCTCGCATGCCGACCATGTCACCTCGCTCGAAGATATGGTCTACAACAACCCACTGTTGCTCAGCGACTTCTCGCACGTCGACGTGCTCTTTGACACGCGTCGTTTCATGGTCGTTCCCGCCGAGGCTGTCGACGCCAGCCCCTACATGCTCGAACAGCTATACGCCGGCGACAACATCGACGTCATCGCCTCCGAAATCAACGATGCCGGCACCGTCATCGCTGCCGCCGTCGACCCGCGCCTCTCGGCATTCGTGCGCCGCACATTCCACAACCCCGGACTGCACCACCGCCTCGCCCCCATGGCACGATGGTTCGGACTGCGCAACCGTCTGGGCAACTCGTCAAAACTCCACCTGCATCTCACCCCCGGGCGCCTCGACATCCTCGGATACCACGGCCGCGACATGAGCATCGTCAACACATTCGAGGTACGCTCAGAGCTCGACGCCCTCTACTACGCGCAAGCCATCGCCGACCTCACCGGCTTCGACACCAACTCCGACCAGATGTTCCTGTCGGGCGACTCCGCCATGCGCGAAAAAGCCATGCCGCTGATGCGCAAATACTTCAGCTACGTCATGCCCGTCATCTTCCCCAGCGACATGTTCCGCGCCGGTAGTGACGCCCTCCGCGCCCCATTCGAGCTCGTCAGCCTCCACAACTGACCCATCCCCATCCCCCCCCACCACCAAACATCGCCCCCCCTTAATAGAAAATTCCTTCTATAGAAGATTTTTTCTATAGAAAACTTTTTCTCTTAGCACCGAAATCTGAGTCCTCCTGGTTGCTTCGAGTGCGAGGCATCCTTCTTGGCTAATATGGGGATTATTGTGTGCCATATTTCGTTAGGGGGTTGATTT
>X1_Eurasian_Beaver__coassemble_12_pt1 | contig 27804 bp, 24 predicted proteins | sample X1_Eurasian_Beaver__metabat2_high_PE_005 | metagenome-assembled genome bin X1_Eurasian_Beaver
TATCAGTATATGAAGAACTACGCCCGACTCCCCATCACCATCGGCGTCATCTATCGCTTCTGAAAAAAAAGTCGCCATGCCGACCCCGCGCCGGTGCGACATGTCAATATGCAAAAATGAATGGCAGACCTGCAAGAGTCTGCCATTCGTTTTTGTATGTCGGTAAAAAAAAGAGCCTTATTTTGCTTCCCAGCCGAGAGCGCTGGCGCCGAGCACGGCGGCGTCGGCTTCCTTGAGTTCGCTCAGCAGCACTTTGGGTTTGCCCTTGAACGAGCTGAGCATGTTGCGATCCATGGACTCGCGCATGGGCTTGAGCAAGAGTTCGCCACTCTTGGCGAGGCCGCCGAAGAGGATGAACGCCTGGGGCGATGAGAAGACGGTCATGTCGGCAAGAGCCGCGCCGAGGATGTCGCCGGTGTATTCAAAGACGTCCTTGGCGAGTTTGTCGCCCTGCATGGCAGCGTCGTAGACGTCCTTTGATGTGATGGTGTCGATGTCGAGATTGCGCAGCAGCGAGGGCTCGTTGCGAGCTTCGAGGAACTCGCGGGCAGTGCGAGCCACGCCAGTGGCAGAGCAGTAAGCCTCGAGACAGCCGGTGCGACCGCATCCGCAGAGACGGCCGTTGTTGCGCTTGACGATGATGTGGCCGAGCTCGCCGGCGAGACCGTCGTGGCCATAGACGAGCTGTCCGTTGATGACGATGCCCGAGCCTACGCCGGTGCCGAGGGTGATCATGATGAAGTCCTTGAGGCCGCGGGCGGCGCCATAGGTCATTTCGCCGATGGCGGCGGCGTTGGCGTCGTTGGTGATGGCCACGGGGATGCCAAACTTGTCGCTGACAGTCTTGGCCAGGGGTATGGGAGTGGGCCAGGGGAGGTTGACAGCCACCTCGATCATGCCGTTGTAGTAGTTGGCGTTGGGTGCGCCGATGCCGATGCCGTGCACTTTGTCGACAGCGTCGTTGGCGACGATGAGGCGTGTGATTTCCTGATAGAGTTCCTCGATGTAGTCTTCAAACTTGGGGTGCTTTGCAGTTTTGATTGAAGACGATGCGATGACGACGCCGCGGGCGTCCACGATTCCGAAGACGGTGTTTGTTCCGCCTATGTCTATGCCTATAACGTATGGCTTCATGGTGGAGTCTGTTGTTAGAATGATTAGTGTTTTTTTATTTGTTTGAAATAATGATGCTTTTGATGGCGAGATGACGGCGAGCGCGGGCGGAGTCCCGGGCAAATGCAGTTGCCAAGACGGGCGCCGGAAGTGCGCGGTGTCAAAGGTCGCGTGTCAAATCAAGGCAAAAATAATGTTTTTTTTGCTGACCACCAAGAAAATTGCCAATTTTAATGTATGATGACACAAAACGGTGATGGCGCTGTCGGGGGTTGGCAAAAAAATTCCACGCCGGCGGGGCTGTCGCACCGTCGGCGTGGGTATTTCAGATGAAGAATTGGAATCGATTAGTCGATTGTTTCGTCAGCCTCGTAGCCACCCATTTCGCGGAGGGCGTTCTTGAGCATGACGTACTGCTGGAAGAGGTGGTTGACGGGCACCTCGTTCTTGGTGTAGTCGTGCATAGGGCTCTTGAGGAAGAAGCTGAGGAAGCGCTGGATGCCATAGCGGCCGGCGCGAGCGGCGAGGTCGCTCAGCAGCACGAGGTCGAGGCAGAGGGGAGCGGCGAGGATTGAGTCGCGGCAGAGGAAGTTGATCTTGATCTGCATGGGATAGCCCATCCAGCCAAAGATGTCGATGTTGTCCCAACCTTCCTTGTTGTCGTTGCGGGGAGGATAGTAGTTGATGCGCACCTTGTGGTAGTAGTCGGTGTAGAGGTCGGGCTGTTCTTCGGGCACGAGGATAGACTCGAGGGTCGACAGCTTGGACACTTCCTTGGTGTGGAAGTTGGCGGGTTCGTCGAGCACGAGGCCGTCACGGTTGCCGAGGATGTTGGTCGAGAACCAACCGGCGAGTCCGAGGCAGCGAGTGCCGATGATGGGAGCGAAGCCCGATTTCACGAGGGTCTGACCGGTCTTGAAGTCCTTGCCGGCGATGGGCATCTGGGTCTTCTCGGCGAGTTCCCACATTGCGGGGATGTCGACGGTGGTGTTGGGGGCACCCATGATGAAGGGAGCACCTTCGCTGAGGGCAGCGTATGCGTAGCACATCGAGGGAGCGACATGTTCCTTGTCGTCAGCTTTCATGGCTGCTTCGAGGTCGGCGAGTTTGTAGTGGCACTTTTCGTCGATGGGAACGTAGATTTCGGTAGATGCAGCCCAGAGGACAACAACGCGGTCAACGCCGTGTTCGGCCTTGAAGTCGCGGATGTCTTTGCGGAGCTGTTCAACCATTTCCCAGCGGGTTTTGCCCACCATCACGTTGTCACCGTCGAGGCGTTTTGCGTAGTTGTGGTCGAAGGCAGCCTTCATGGGCTTGATTGCTTCGAGTTCTTCCTTGACGGGGTTGATGTCTTTTTCTTTGAGAACTTCAGCGTTGATAGCCGATTCGTAAGCGTTCACGGGGTACACGTCCCATGCACCAAAGACGATGTCGTTGAGATCTGCGATGGGAACGATGTCTTTATAGTGGAGATATTTTTTGTCTTCACCCTGGCCAACACGGATTTTGTCGTATTGGGTCATTGAACCAACGGGTTTGGCAAGACCTTTGCGAGTCATCAACACGCCGGTCATAAAGGTAGTTGTCACAGCGCCGAGGCCGACAACCATAACGCCGAGTTTACCATCGGCGGGTTTAACGTTTAAATTGCTCATTTTTGTGACGTTAGATTATTTGTTAGGGATTATATTCAAATTGTTAATGGATGTAAATGGGGATACTTTTTCCAAATAGTCCCCAAAAGTACATACAATTTTCGATACAAAAAAGAATTTCAACTAAAAATTGCGATTTGATATATAAAATTTCACTAACAAAAGCGCTGAATGTATTAATTGTGTTAAATTGCTTGGATTGTAGGGTGATAATGTAAAAACAATTTAATTGTGCTTCTCTGCGATTTTTCCGAAATTTGCCCCGAATATTAATATGTGTATATTTGGCACGCCCTCGCGCGGTGCCCCGCCGACTGACACGCCAAGCATGACATGAAACCTTTGGAACGATTTTTGTTATAATAGTACAGTGAGTTTGACTCAATGCTCAAAATCAAAAATTTTTAGTTACACACATTATATAAATATCATCTGGATATGGCAGAAAACAAACAGACCGTACAACCCGGCAAATATGTTGAGTTCGTTTATGACGTTTATGGCATCGAGCCCGACGGCAGCGAGAAAAAGGTGTTCGCGGGCACCGAAAACGAGGCAGACCCCGAGCGCATCATCTATGGCGTGAGCCGCGGTGTCATCGAACCCCTCGAGAAGGCAATCCTCAACCTCCCCGTCGGAGGCGAGTTTGACGTTGTAGCCACCGCCGACGAGGCATTTGGCCAGTACGACAAAGAACACGTGATGTCGCTCGAGAAAGATCTCTTCTACGTCGAGAAAGAAGAGGGCGCCGAACCCGTCTTTGACAGCGAGCGCATCTACAAGGGCGCTGTGGTGCCCATGATGACCGCCGACGGCTACCGTCTGACCGGCATCGTGCTCGACATCAAGGACGACAAGGTGGTCATCGACTTCAACCATCCCCTCGCCGGCAAGAGCGTGCGCTTCAAGGGCAACATCACCGAGATCCACGACGCCACCCCCGAAGAACTCGACATCGAGCGCGGCTGCGGTTGTGGCTGCGACCACGATCACGACCACTGCGGCTGCGGCGACCATGATCACTGCGGTTGCGGCGACCACGACCACGGTCACGACCATTGCGGCTGCGGCGACTGCAGCTGCAACTGATGGCGCATAGCCCCGCCCCGAAATCGCCGGGCTGCAAATGACATACAACGTCGCGAACGTTGATAAGTAAACCGACACACCCCGCGCTACGTCAGATGACGTTGCACGGGGTGTGTTGATTTGTGGTGTATCGCGCCCTGCGGATGAGGGGGTTAGCGGAGGCGTTCGCAGACTTCGAGGCACATGCGGGTGTTGTGGTAGGGGCATTTCCAGAAGCCGGCTTTGTCGTCGGTGGTGTTGGGGGTGGTGCTGCGGAGGCTCCAGTGCCATTCGCCGTCGCCTCCGACGAGCACGCGCACGTTGTCGATGCCGTTCTCTTTCATGAGGTCGAGTTCGCGGGCAAGGCGCTGGCGGTCGCCGCCGCGTCCGGTGGAGGCGAGGATTGCGCCATACCAGAAGTTGGTGCCCACATAGTTGTAGGGCTTTCCGCCGAGATAGAATTTGCCATCCTTGACGGATACAAATTTCTCTTTGTCCATCTGGTTTGATAAGGTCGGAGTTGTGTGTTGAGCAATCGCCATGATGCCGCCAAGCATTGTCAGGATTGCAAATAGAGTACGTCTCATGCGCTTTTTAGAAGATAAAAATGCGAAATAGGATTGGAGTCGGTTTTTGAATGATGCAAAATTAGGCTAAATTCGGATGTCTTTTATTGTGATAATTTATCATTTTATGATACTATTTTGACATGGCAAAAAATATTGACAAAAGGTGATGTTTAGCCTTGTTTGAAAAACATGTTATACAACATAATTTTTGCCTAAAATTGGAATTTTGGGTCGCAAAGTCGTGTGTATGTGAGGTTTTTGGCATGAGGTTGCTTGCTGTGAATGCATAGAGGTGGGTTGTGTTTGGATGGTTGGAGGTTTGTACTGCAGGGTGTGACGGCATGGTATTTTGCCTTCGCAACAAAATGTCAGTGTCGCGATATTTGCCCGCTATGTTATCCGCGGGCATGGCGGGGAGAGAGGGTGATGTGTGGAGTGGGGAAAGGGGTTACTTGAGGTTATCGCGCACTCGCTCGAGGTATTCTTTCATTGCCTTTGAGTCACGGCGCTTGACAATCTCGGTGAGCAGCGACAGCTGTTGCTGGATGCGCTCGAGCTGGCAGGGAGTGTTGGGGTTGAAGAGGATTTCGGAGAGCAGGAAGTCGTCTTCGCTCATCAGTCCGTCAGCGATGGCCTTGTGGCGTTTGAATGTGGTGCCGGGGGCGTCGATGTGCTTCATGGTAGAGGCAAACACCAGGGTCGACGCAAAGGGGATGGACAGCGAGTAGGCGATGGTCTCGTCGTGTTGCTCGAAGGTGTATTCCTCGATGTGGAGGCGCAGGCGCGAGTAGAGTTGGCGGAAGAATGCCTTGCCCAGGTCGTCGCCCTCGCTGATGATGATGGCGTTCTCGTTGGAGAGGTTGGAGAGGCTGGCAAATGTGGGACCGAACATGGGGTGGGTAGACACAAAGGCGTGTCCGGCACGGGCATAGAACTCGGGGAGCCCGGTTTTGACCGATGCAATGTCGCTCAGGATGGTGTCGGGGCTGATGTGGGGCATCACCTGCTCGAAGGCGTCGATGGTATATTTGACGGTGGCGGTGTTGAGCACCATGCGCGGGTCGAAGTCGTCGACCTCGTCGAGCGAGGCGAGACGCTGGCAGTTGAATGTGAATCTGAGCTTCGACGGGTCATAGTCGTATATGGCCACTTCGTGGTCAAAAGACAGCAGGTCGCAAAAGAAAGAGCCCATCTTGCCGGCTCCGAGTATCAAAATCTTCATGATCGGTTATAAAACAAGTAACAGGTAGAGCCGCGTCTCTATACGCATCGCGCGGTCATTGTGATGCAAATTTAGACAAAAACTCGTACAACCCACCCATATAATATGTTAAAAAAACGTAGCCGCGAGCACCGCCTCGATAAACCCAGTGGAGCCCGCATGGCTACGTTGAAGACGTTGCAACTCTCAGGGCCACCATAGCCCCTCACGCAACCGACGTCGGAGGGGGCTACAGGGCGTTGGCGCAGGCACGGGCGAGAACTTCGCTGAGAGTGGGGTGGGAATGGATGATGCGGTGGGCGAGATCGTCGACGGTGAGGCTGGCGGCGATGGCGACGGTGGCTTCGGCGACGAGATCCGAGGCGTGGGCACCGAGGGCGTGGACGCCGAGGAGGCGGCGGTCGGTGGCGCTGTAGATGACCTTGATGAATCCGTCGGTGTGGCCTTCGGCGCGGGCTTTGCCGTTGCCGGCATACATTGCTTTTGCCGACTTGGTTTCGACGGTGAGCTCGGCGGCTTGCTCGGCGGTGATTCCCGCCATTGCAGCCTCGGGGATGGTGAACACTGCCGATGGAACGAGCGACAGATCGACGTCTCCGCCATAGACTCGCTGGGCTTGTGCCGAGGCGGCGTGGGCGAGCATGAGTCGTCCGTTGCAGTCGCCCACGGCATAGACGCCGGCGCGCGAGGTCTCCATGTTGTCGTCGGTGATGATGGCTCCGCGTCGGTCGACGCAGATGCCGGCAGCCTCGATGCCGTCGGGCACCACGGGTCGGCGGCCCACAGCCATGAGCACCATGTCGGCGTCGACAGTGGCTTCGCCCTTGCGGGTATTGTAGCTGACGGAGAGTGTGTTGTCTTCGTGGCGGTCGATGGCGGTGACTTGTGCTCCGACGACACTCTTCACACCGCGGCGCGACAGCATCGATCGCAGTCGCTTGGCGATCTCAGCGTCAAAGTTGGGGAGTATCTCGGGGCAGTATTCCAGCACCGTCACCTCGCTGCCAAACGCAGCGGCGATTGATGCCAGCTCCATGCCGATGACTCCGGCACCGATGATGGCGAGGCGTCGCGGCAGAGCCTCGAGTTTGAGGAAGTCGTCGCTTGAAATGGCGAGTTCGGCGCCGGGGATTGGCAGTGCCGACGGACGCGAGCCGGTGGCGATGATGATGCGCGCGGCAGTGTAGGTGTCGTCTCCGACAGCAATCGAACCGTCGGGGTTGAAGGCGGCGACGCCCTCGACGAGCGTACACTTGGCGATGGCGGCGTGCACGTCGGCGCGCAGCGAGTCGACCACGGCGTTCATGCGGCGCACGGCAGCGGCATAGTCGGGAGTGACGTCGCCGACCGCGATGCCAAACTCGGCGAAGTCGCGCAGTTCGATGAGGCGCTCGGCGGTGGCGCACAGACACTTGGTGGGGATGCAGCCGCGGTTGAGGCATGTTCCTCCGGCGGCAGACTTCTCGATGATGATGACGTGTTCGCCCAGCGCGGCGCGACGGGCGGCTATCTCGTAGCCGCCCGGGCCTGCGCCGATAACGATCAGGTCGGCAGATATTTGGGCCATACTAATACGTTGCGGTTAGAAATTGAGTTCTTTCCATGTGAGCACGGGATTGAGAGCCGCCTCGGCGTCGTCGGGACGGCACACCGGGGTGTCGAGCGGCGCGTTGAGGACGTTGTCGGGAGACTCGATTGCCTCGCGTGCGATGTCACGCATCACGTCGATGAAGCGGTCGAGGGTCTCGCGGCTTTCGCTCTCGGTGGGCTCGATCATCATTGCCTCGTGGAAGAGCAGCGGGAAGTAGATGGTGGGTGCGTGGAAACCGTGGTCGAGCAGGCGCTTGGCGATGTTGAGGGTGGTGACACCCGTCGACTTGTCGCGCAGCCCGTCAAAGACAAACTCGTGCATGCAGCGGCCCTCGATGGGCAGCTCGTAGAGGTCTTTGAGCTTGTCCTTGATGTAGTTGGCGTTGAGTGCGGCGTAGGGACCCACATAGTCGAGCATGTTTCCCATCGAGAGGATGTAGGCGAGCGCCTTCATCTCGACGGTGTAGTTGCCCAGCCATGCCGACACGCGACCGAGGGCGTCGGGGTTGTCGGTGACCACCTTGTATTCGCCGATGCCGTCCTCGTCGCCCACACGCACGACGCGGGGATTGGGGAGGAATTTCTCCAGACCCTGACGCACACCCACGGGACCCGCGCCGGGACCGCCGCCGCCGTGAGGCGTCGAGAAAGTCTTGTGCAGGTTGATGTGCATCACGTCAAATCCCATGTCGCCGGGGCGAGCCACGCCCAGCAGCGGGTTGAGGTTGGCGCCGTCATAGTACATGAGGCCGCCGGCATCGTGCACCATGCGAGTGATGGTGAGCACGTTGCGCTCAAACATGCCAGTGGTGTTGGGGTTTGTCATCATCATCGCCGCCACCGTGTCGTCGAGTTTGGTGGCGAGGTCGTCGATGTCTACCGTACCGTCGGCGAGGCTCTTGACCTCGACAATCTGGTAGCCGCAGACCGCGGCGCTGGCGGGATTGGTGCCGTGGGCGCTGTCGGGGATGAGCACCTTGACGCGCTTCTTGTCACCGCGGCTGTCATGATAGGCGTGGATGACCATGAGTCCCGTCAGCTCGCCATGCGCACCGGCATAGGGGTTGAGGGTGAACTCGTGCATGCCGCCAAGTTGCGAGAGCATCGCCTGCAGCTGCCAGTAGATGTCGAGTGCGCCCTGCACCGTGTCGACGGGTTGCAGCGGGTGGAGGCGTGCGATGCGCGGGTCGGAGGCGATTTCCTCGTTGATTTTGGGGTTGTATTTCATCGTACACGATCCCAGGGGGTACATGCCGGTGTCGACGCCAAAGTTGTTGTTACTCAGGTTGGTGTAGTGGCGCACCACTGTCAGCTCGTCGACCTCGGGGAGTTCGGGGCGCTGTTGGCGCTTGAGGCTGTCGGGGATGGGGAGAGTGGTGTCGTCGACGCGCTCGAGCGAGAATCCGACGCGTCCGGGACGCGAAAGCTCAAATATGAGCGACTGATAGAATGTCTTGTTCATAGCTGAATCGTTTTTCGCTCATTATAAATATTGTGCATACATGTCGAGGTCCACATCGTCGATCATCTCGGTGACAGCCACCATGAGCATGTCGTCGGCGACCTTGACTCCAGCGAGGATGCCCTGCTGCTGCATGTCGGCGATGACCCGGTCGGCAGTCTTGCCGTTGAGACGGATGACAAATTCGTTGAAGAACTCGCGGTCGGGGAATGCCAACGTCGCCTTGCCCGAGTCGGTGATGAGCTTGGCGAGCCGGTGGGCGCGTTGGTATGACAGCGCGTTTGCCGTCTCGAGTCCTTTGGCGCCCATGAGCGAGAGATATATGGCGGCGTACAGGGTCATGATGCCCTGGTTGGAGCAGATGTTTGATGTCGCCTTCTCGCGGCGTATGTGCTGTTCGCGAGCCTGGAGGGTGAGCACAAATGTGCGTTTGCCGTCGCGGTCGCGGGTGGCGCCGACGATGCGTCCCGGCATCTTGCGCATCAGCTGCTTGGTGACGCACATGTATCCGAGGTACGGGCCGCCGAAGTTGAGGGGCATGCCCAGCGACTGCGCCTCGCCGACGGCGATGTCGGCACCCCACTCACCGGGGCTGCGCAGCGAGGCGAGCATGGCGGCGTGGGTATTGACGACAAACAGCGCCTTGGCGGCGTGAATCTTGTCGGCAAATCCGGTGAAGTCCTCGATGATGCCGTAGCGGTTGGGCGAGGCGACGATTACGCCCGCCACCTCGGGAGTGAGCTTGGCGGCGAGATCGTCGGCATCGGTGACGCCGTTGTTCTCGGCAACGGTCACGACATCGACGCCGTGATATCGGGCATAGGTGTCGACCACGGCGCGGGTGATGGGGCTGAGGGTGGCAGACACCAGCACGCGGTTGCGGCGGCGTGCGGCGGCGACACACATCATCATCGCCTCGGCGGTGGCAGTCGAGCCGTCGTACATCGAGGCATTGGAGACGTCGAGTCCGGTGAGTTCTGCCATCATCGACTGGTATTCGAGGATGTATTGCAGTGTGCCCTGCGAAATCTCCGACTGGTAGGGAGTGTAGGAGGTGAGGAACTCGCTGCGGCGCAAGAAGTCGAGCGCCACGGCGGGGGCGTATTTGTAGTAGAAACCGGCGCCGGCAAAGCACAAGAGCCGGTGGTTCATGTGCGCCGCGGTGTCAAAGACGTTTCTGACCATGTTCTCGCTCATGGGGTCGGGCATCATCGTGCCGTGCTTGAGCTTGATTTCGTCGGGGATGTCGACATACAGGTCGTTGAGCGACCCGGCGCCGCATGCCTCGAGCATCTCGTCGACGACCTCGGGCGAGTTTGGCAAATAGGGGTGTGGTCTCATAAGCCGGGAGTGGAATGCTTTGGGGGAGGGGATATCAGTGTTTCTCGGCTTTGCAGAGTTCGGCGTATGCCTGTTCGTCGAGCAGTTCGTCAAATTCGGCGGGGTTTTCAACCTTGATTTTGACAATCCAGTTCTCTACGGGGTTGGCACCGACAGCGCGGGGGTCGTCCTCGAGAGTCTCGTTGACTTCGGCAATTGTACCCGAGAGGGGCATGTAGAGGTCGCTGGCAGCCTTGACGCTCTCGATGGCGCCGAATACTTCGCCTTTTTCGAATGTGTCGTCAACCTCGGGCATGTCGACATAGACGATTGTGCCGAGCTGGTGGGCGGCGAACTCTGAGATGCCGATGTAGGCAAATTCGCCATCGATGCGGGCGTACTCGTGAGAAGGAAGATACTTGGTCATAGTGTTGGAGGTATTTGTGGTTGTGTATGTTATTTTTTATAGTTGGGGGTATAGAAACGTTTTTTGACGACGACGGCGGGGAAGACCTTGCGGCGCACGCGCACCTTGACCTCGGTGCCGAGCTTGCCAAACTCGGGTTTGACAAATGCCGTGGCGATGTTCTTGTCGAGCGATATAGAGCGGTAGCCGGTGGTGACAGTGCCGATGACGTTTTCGTCGTTGTCGAGCACCTCATAGCCATGTCGTGCGATGGCGGGACCCTGGATTTCGAGACCCACGAGCTTCTTGGTGACGCCGTTTGCCTTCTGGTCGGCGCACACTTCGCGGCCTATGAACTCGGGTTTGTCGAGGTGGACAAACATCGACAGCGTTGCTTCGACGGGTGTTGTCTGCTCATCGAGTTCGTCGCCATAGAGCGGCAGACCCGCCTCAAAGCGCAGGGTGTCGCGGCAGCCCAGTCCGCAGGGTTGCACGCCGGCGTCCATGAGCTTGCCCCACATGGCGATGATGGTCTCGGGCGAGGCATAGATTTCAAATCCGTCCTCGCCGGTGTATCCGGTGCGGCTGACTATTATCTCCTCTTCGGCAGTGTCGGGGTCGTCGGTCTCGGCGGTGTTGACGGTGATGTCGCGGAACGTGAAGAATCCGAGGTCGGTGACGTCGATGCCGAGCACGTCCTTGAGAGTCTTCTCGGCGAGGGGACCCTGGACTGCGAGCTCGCTGTAGCACTGCGAGAGGTCGGTGACGGTGACGTCATATCCCTCTGCCTGGCTCTGTATCCATGCCACATCCTTGTCGATGTTGCCGGCGTTGATGACCAGGAAGAAGTCGGCGGCGTCGCGGCGATAGACCAGCAGGTCGTCGACCGTGGTGCCGTTGGGGTAGAGCATCATGCCATAGGCGACGGCGCCGTCGGAGAGCTTCTCCACGTCGTTGGTGAAGATGTGGTTGACAAACTTGAGAGCCTCGGGACCCGAGATGCTCACTTCGCCCATGTGCGAGACGTCGAATACGCCCACGGCATTGCGCACGGCGTTGTGTTCCTCGACGATGCCCTTGTATTCGATGGGCATGTCCCAACCCGCGAACGGCACCATCGTGGCGCCCATGCTGCGGTGGATTTCGTTGAGACAAGTTTTCTTGATGTTGTCCATGAGAGTGATGTGTTTTTATTTTTTTTGGTGTGAGATTCAGTATGTATGGTGTGGGTTGAGTTTAAGCCGGTTGCGGAAGCGTGTCGATGATGAGGTCGATGAATGCGTCGTTGGACAGGGCACGTATCACCGAGTCGACGCGCGTCGTGGCGAGTACCCGGGCGAGTGCCTCGCGTGTGGGGGCGACGCCGCGCAGCTTGTCGAGCAATGCCGAGTCGAGGTCGTCGGTGAGGAAGAAGTCGCCGCGCAGGTCGACGCTGTCGATGGCTCCGCGGTCGTTGAGCGAGGTGTAGACTGCAAATTCGCCCACTCCCTCGATGCGAGCCACGCGCTTCTTGTCGCGGCTCTTCTCGCGTCCCATCAGCCACTCGGGGTCGCGGTATCGGCGCTCGATGACCTCGACTGCGGCGACCTGGTCGGGGGTGAGGGTGATGACGCTGTCGGTGAGTCCGCGGGTGAGTCCGCGTCGGAACTCCTCGATGGTGAGGTCGGGACGGTGCTCGCGGGCAGTGGTGATGTGCGATGCCACCGACAGCACCTTCTTGGACATGAGCTTGGCGCGCGAGGGTGTGATTGCCGCCGCCATACGCTCGGGGTCGGTGTCATAGAGCATTGTGCCGTGGGCGATGCTGCGTCCGGGGAGGTGGTAGAACGCGTTTCCCGAGATTTTGCGCTCGCCGATCACCACATCGTTGCGTCCCGTCGAGTGTGCGTCGATGCCCATGGCGCGCAGCTGGGCGGCGACCATGGCGGTGTAGTTGGCAAAAGTGCGGTTGATGTCGGTGTCGTCGGTGACGAGGCTCATCATGATGTTGGAGGGGTCGGCATATACTGTGCCGCCGCCACTGCGTCGGCGCACGACGTCGATGCCGTTGGCGCGGCAGTATTCGAGATCGACCTCCGCCTCGACATCCTGGCATCTGCCACAGATGACTGTAGGCTCGACAATCCATGTGAAAAAATACTTGGCGGGCGGTAGCGACCTTGCCGCCCACTCCTCCATAGCGAGGTAGAACGGCAACTGTCTGGGTTTTTCGTCGGGAAGGTTCAGAAGAATCATACGATGGTGATTTTCAATGGGAATGCAGGGATGGCGCATATTGATTCGGAGAGCAGAGAGGATGGATTTGAAAATCCTCACCAAAACTACAAATAAATTTCCAAACCACAAAATAATTATTCTCCGCGCCATGCGAGCAGTGCCGCAAGTTGGGGTCGGGATTCGACTTTTTGACCAAAAATGGGGCGCGGAGGGGCGGAAGTTGTGGGGGATTTCTTTGGGGGAAAGGATTATTTGGACTAACTTTGCAGGGCGAATCTATCACTTCCCACCAACCTGACAAAAATATCCTATGGAAAAATTGTTCTCGCCCGAGATTTACCAGACCGTTTTGTGGTCGATGGTCGCCCTTGCGGCTGTCGTATTCATCGCCTTGCAATGGATTGAGGCGCCCTATGGCGTGGCATATCGCCGCGGCTGGGGTCCGTCGCTCAACAACCGCGTAGGGTGGGTGGTGATGGAGGCTCCCGCCTTTGTGGCGATGGTGGCGCTGATGGCGCTGGCACCGAGTCTGCAGCTGTGGCCCGTGGCGATGTCGGTGCTGTTTCTCATCCACTACTTCCGCCGCTCGTTTGTGTTCCCGCTGCTGATGCGCGGCAACAGCCGCATGCCGTGGTTGATCGCACTAATGGGCGCCACATTCAACACTGTCAATGTCTACCTCATCGGCGGATGGCTGTTCTATGTCGCCCCCGCCGACTACTATGAACCGCTGACCATGTTCTTCCGCGGCGACTTTGGCGTGGCGCTGACCTCACCGCTGCCAGTGGCGCTTGTGGTCGGCGTGTTTGTGTTCTTCCTGGGGATGCTCATCAACTGGCAGGCAGACTACATCGTGCGCCATCTGAGAAAACCCGGCGAGACGGGTCACAAGATACCCCGCGGCGGCATGTTCAGATATGTCACCTCGGCAAGCTACTTCGGCGAAATCGTCGAGTGGACGGGCTTTGCGATCCTCACCTGGTCGATGGCGGGAGTCGTGTTTGTGTTGTGGACGATGGCCAACCTCGTGCCCCGCAGCGCCAAGCTCCACCGCCGCTATCTCAACGAGTTCGGCGACGAATACCGCGCCCTGCACCGTCACCGTGTCTTCCCCGGCATCTACTAACCAGCAATCAAACAACGTGTCATGAACAATAAATATCCCAACTCAAAACTTTTCACTCCCGCCAGCATCGGCCCCGTCGAGTTGCCCAACCGCACGATACGTTCGGCGGCATTCGAGGGCATGGGTCGCGACAACGGACCCACGCAGATGCTCAAGGACTACCACGAGAGTGTGGCGCGCGGCGGCGTGGGCATGACCACCCTCGCCTATGCCGGAGTGTGCCGCTCGGCATTGTCATTCACCACCCAGCTGTGGCTGCGTCCCGCGATTGTCCCCGAGCTGCGCGACATCACCGACGCCATCCATTCGCATGGCGCCAAGGCGTCGATACAGATCGGCCACTGCGGCAACATGACCCACTGGTCTACCGCCGGAGGCATCCCCGTTGGCGCCTCGGGAGGCTTCAACCTCTATTCGCCGACCTGGGCACGCAAGTTGCGAGCCGACGAGCTGGTGCAGCTCGCCCGCGAGTTTGGCAACGCCGTGCGCACTGCCCGCGACGCCGGATTTGACTGCGTGGAGGTGCACGCCGGACACGGATATCTGATTTCGCAATTTCTGTCGCCCTACACCAACCGCCGCCGCGACCAGTTTGGCGGTTCGCTCGACAATCGCATGCGCTTCATGCGCATGGTGATGGACGAGGTGATGAAGGCCGCCGGCTCAGACATGGGCATCCTTGTCAAGACCAATATGCGCGACGGATTCAAGGGCGGGCTCGAAATCGACGACTGCCTGACCGTAGCCCGCGAGCTCGAGAATCTGGGCGTCCACGCGCTGGTGCTCAGCGGCGGATTTGTCAGCAAGGCGCCGATGTATGTGATGCGCGGCGAGATGCCCATCTACTCGATGACCTATTACATGAAGCAGTGGTGGCTCAAGTACGGCGTGCGCATGGTGGGCCGCTACATGATACCCAAAGAGCCGTTCAAGGAACTCTACTTCCTCGACGACGCCCTGCGCTTCCGCGAGGCGCTCAAACTGCCGCTGGTCTATGTCGGCGGCGCCGTGAGCCGCGAAGGCATCGAGACTGTGCTCGACGACGGTTTTGAGTTTGTGCAGATGGGTCGCGCGCTGCTCAACGACCCCGAGTTTGTCAACCACCTCAAGGACGGGTGCGAGCGCTGCGGATGCGATCATGTCAACTATTGCATCGCCCGCATGTATTCGCGCGAGATGGCGTGCCACAAACACCTCAACGACCTGCCGCCCAAGATATTGAAGGAAATCGAAAAAATCAAGAGCCGTGGTTGACATCAGCGGAAAATGGGCAGTGGTCACCGGCGGCAGCTCGGGTATCGGTCTATCGTTTGCCGAGACCCTGGCGGCACGCGGCGCCAACCTTGTGCTGGCGAGCATTCAGCCCGCCGAACTTGCCGACGCGCGACAACGCCTTGAAGCACAGTATGGTGTGCGTGTGCTCACCATCGAAATCGACCTGACGCGCGCCGACGCTGTCGACGTGCTCGACCGGTTCTATGCCGACAACACCGTCGAGCCCTACATCTTCGTCAACAACGCCGGGATATTCTCGTTCTGCGAAGTCACCGCCACCTCCGAGCGCAAAATAGACACCTACATCGACCTGCACGTGCGCGCTGTCACCAAGCTCTCGCGCGCCATGGCGGCACGCATGGCGGCACACGACGCCGAGGCGGGCGCTCCCCGCGGATTCATCCTCAACATGTCGTCGATGTCGTGCTGGTCGCCGATGCCCGGACTGGCGATGTATGCCGCCACCAAGGCGTATATCCGCGTGTTCACCCGCGCCCTGCACTACGAGATGCGCGACGCCGGCGTCAAGGTGATGGTGTGCTGCCCCGGCGGCATTGCCACCAACCTGTTCGGCTTGCCCCCCAACCTCATGAAACTCGCCCTGCGTCTGCACGCCGTGGACACTCCCGAGAGCTTCACGCGCAAGGCTGTGCGGCGACTGTTGCGTGGCAAAAAACAGTATATCAACGGATTGCTCAACCGTGCGACGATATTCTTTGTGGGCATCACTCCCACACGTGTGCGTATGCTCGTCAAGCATCTGATGCTCGACAAGGGAATACGCCGCTGACAAACGCACCAAATTTTTATGCACATGAACGACTTCATCATAGTTACCGGAGCCACCGGAGCCATCGGCGGTGAGATAGCCACCGAGCTGGCGGCGCGTGGCGAAAACGTGATTCTGGCGTGCCGCAATGTCGCCCGCGCCGAGGAGAAACGCGCCGCCATCGTCGAGCGTCATCCCGCTGCCCAAGTGGTTGTGCGACAGCTTGATCTCGCCCGCGAGGACAGTATCCGCGCCTTTGTCGACGGGCTCACGGCAGATGGCATCGGCGTCGCCGGACTCATCAACAACGCCGGCGTGATGTGCCACACCTACAGCACCGACGAGCGCGGCATCGAGACGACCATGGCAGTCAACTTTCTCAACACCCGACTGCTCACCGAGTTGATGATTGGCGCCTTCCCGTCGATGCGCCGCGTGGTGTTCACCACCTCGCTGACCCGATTCGTCAACCGCCGCAACCGCGACTTTGCCGACGGCAAACCGCTGGCAATCAACGTTCCCGAGCGCCACTATCATCCGCTGCTCACCTACGGTCGCTCCAAGCGCGCACTCACCGACTATGCCATCCACCTGTCGCGCGTGTCGCCGGCGGTGACAGTGACCTGCGCCGACCCCGGTGTCGTCGACTCGGGGATGATCTCGATGCACCGCTGGTATGACTGCATCTCCGACCTTGTGTTCCGTCCGCTGATACGCACCCCGCGTCAGGGTGCCGACCCCGCCTTGCGGGCGTGGTATGGCGCCGAGCCCAACCTCATCTACTGCCGACACCGCTCGCGCCGCCTCGAGTGAGGGCTTGAAGATGCTGTGACACAATAATTAGCGCCTGTCGACGTTTAGAATACAATGATGAACAAGGTTTCAAAGATATTGTTTCTTGTGGCGGCAGCGCTCGCGATTGCCATTCCCGCCTCGGCAAAGACGTTCAACGACAAGTTGTTGAACCGTCCCTATGCCGACATGCGCCCGTGGCATCTGGGCTTCTCGATCGGCTTCCACACCCAGGACATGCAATTCACCCATAGCGGATTTGTCACCGAGGACGGGCAGACGTGGTTCATGGAGCAGCCCTCCTACAGCCCCGGTTTCTGTGTCAACGGCCTCATCGACTTCCGCCTCAACAACTACTTCTCGGTGCGCTTCACCCCGGGCATGTATTTTGGCAACCGCGACATCTCGATGCTCGACACCACCACCGGCGCCACCGAGCGCCAGAACGTCAAGTCGGCGTATGTGGTGATGCCCCTCGACCTCAAGTATGCCGCCGTGCGCTACAAGAATTGCCGCCCCTACATGGTGACCGGCGTGATGCCCGCCTTTGACGTGTCAAAGAAAACCTCCGACATCCTCAAGCTCAAGACCACCGACTTCTACCTCTCGGTGGGATTTGGCATCGACTTCTATCTGCCTTATTTCAAGCTCAATCCCGAGTTGAAATTCTGCATCGGGCTCACCGACATCATCGAGCACGACCGTCCCGACCTGGTCGACGACCCCGGCAAGCTCAAGTTCACCCAATCATTGACCAAGGCGACCTCCAAGATGATGGTGCTCACGTTCTACTTCGAGTAGCCGCACCGCCACCGTCATCCGCACAGTCACATTTCCACATCTCACCGCATGAATTTGACCAAACATATCGTCCGTATCCTCGCTCTCGTCGCGGCAGTTGTCGCGCCGGCGGTGGCGCACGGTCAGACCGACGCTCAATTCTCGCACTACTTTGATGTCCCCACCTACTACAACCCCGCGGCAGTCGGCCAGACCGACTTTGTGCGCATCCGCGCCGGCGGTCGTCTGCAATGGGTGGGCATCGACAATGCCCCGACGTCGTTTCTGGCCACCGGCGACATGCCCTTCAAGTTCATCGGCAAGAAGTTTGGCGTCGGCGTTGTGCTGGGTCAGGAGAGCATCGGTCTCTACAACACGCTGAATGTCAACGCCCAGATAGGCTACAAATTCAAGAAATTCGGCGGCGAGTTCACTGCGGCACTCAACGTGGGCATGTACGACCAGTCGTTCAAGGGCTCAGAGGTCTATCTGCCCGACGATGACGACTACCACCAGGGCACCGACGACGCCATCCCCACCAGCGACATCCACGGCACGGCGCTCGATCTGGGCGCCGGCATCTGGTACAACCACCCCAAGTTTTGGGCTGGATTGTCGATGACCCACCTCAACTCGCCGACGGTGACGATGGAGGCAGAAGGGTCGACCGGCGAGTCGTCGCGCGTCTACGAGTTCCGTGCCGACCGCACCCTATATTTTATGGCGGGGGGCAATATTCCCATCAAAAATACGTTATTTGAAGTGATGCCATCGGTGTTGGTTGCCAGCGATTTCACGTTCACCACCGGACAGTTGACAGCCCGCGCCCGCTATAAGAAATTCCTGACATTCGGTCTCGGATACCGCTGGAAGGACGCCGTGACACTGATGCTCGGCGCCGAATACAAGAACTTCTACATCGGTTATTCCTACGACTACGCCACCTCGGCGATTGCCAAGGCATCGAGCGGCAGCCACGAGCTGTTCCTCGGCTACAGCCTCAAACTCAACCTCGGTGACAAGAACAAAAACCGACACAAGGCTATACGACTCATGTAGCCGCCCACATCGCTACTCTGGAACAAAGAACCCAAAAACAACAATATATATTGAAAGAACTCTCAACCTCGGATAATAAATCAAGCATGAACAGAAATCACAAAATATTATCATTCGTCGGAGCCGTGGCCGCCATGGTCATGACCTCGTGCGCCGCGGGCAGCCACAGCTCGGCGGGCGGCGAAGTCACCGGCGTCGGCGGCACATCCTGGGCAGAGCCCACCCCCTATGGCATGGTACTCGTCAACCGCGGTTCCATGGAAATGGGTGTGCAGAAACCCGACAGCGCCTGGAATCTCGCCGCAGATGCTCGCGGCAAGAGCGTCGACGGGTTCTGGATGGACGAGACCGAAATCACAAACGGCAAATACAAACAGTTTGTATTCTGGGTGCGCGACTCCATCATCCGCGAGCGCCTCGCCGACCCCGCTTACGGCGGCAATGAGGACTTCAAAATCACCGAAGACCGCAACGGCGACCCCGTCAAGCCGCACCTCAACTGGAACAAGGCAATACCCTGGCGCAACCCCAACGAGGACGAAGCCCGCGCCATCGAGAGCGTATATCGCACCAACCCCATCACCGGCGTGCGCGAACTCGACGGCAAACAGCTCAACTATCGCTACGAAATCTACAACCAGACCGAGGCGTCGAAGCGCAAAAACCGTCTCGACCCCGCGCGTCGCGAGTACAACACCGACAAGCCCGTGCCCACCAACGTGCCCGTCATCTCCAAGGACACTGCATTTATCAACGATGACGGCGAAATCATCCGTCAGACCGTGACACGCGGACTCACCGGCGAATACGACTTCCTCAACACCTACATCGTCAATGTCTACCCCGACACCACGGCGTGGATCAATGACTTTGAGAACGCCTACAACGAACCATACGTGCGACTCTACTTCTCGCACGGCGGATACACCGACTATCCCGTGGTGGGCGTGAGCTGGGAGCAGGCCAACGCATTTGCCAACTGGCGCACCGACTATCTGCGTCGCTCGTTGGGCAAAGAGGGCGTCTATGTCGAGCCCTACCGCCTGCCCACCGAGGCAGAGTGGGAGTATGCCGCCCGCGCCGGCGTCAACGACAACAAGTATCCCTGGGACGGCGACCTCACCATGAGCGACGACAAGGGTTGCTTCTACGCCAACTTCAAGCCCCAGGAAGGCAACTACGTCAAGGACGGACACATAATCACCTCAAAGGTCGGCACATACGCCCCCAACGACTTTGGCCTCTATGACATGGCGGGCAACGTCAGCGAGTGGACATCGACCGCCTACACCGAGAGTGTGGGACGTCTCACCTCGGACCTCAATCCCGAGTACCGATACGACGCCGCAAAGGAAGACCCCTACAAGATGAAGCGCAAAATCGTGCGCGGAGGCTCGTGGAAGGACGTGGCGCACAACATCCGCTCTGACCTGCGCATGTGGGAGTATCAGAACGAACAGCGCTCCTACATCGGATTCCGCTGCGTGCGCTCCCAAATCGGGTTTGCCAAAGGCACCAAGAGCTCTAAGAAATAACACAATACATCGCGCGTCGGCTCAGCGCCGCCTCGCGACTTACAAACACTCAATATCGCATACCGAAAATGTCATCACGCATCAAACGCTATAAACGCGGCATCGGCGGATTTCTCCGCAGCGAGAAAGGCCAGATATTTTTCAACTTCGCCTATTCGATAGGCGCGGCAGTCGTTATCTGGGGCGCTCTCTTCAAGATTCTGCACCTCCCCGGCGGCAATATGCTGCTCTCGATAGGCATGGGCACCGAGGTACTCATGTTCGTACTCTCGGCATTCGACCGTCCTCCCCGCGAATACAACTGGGAGAACGTCTTCCCCGTGCTCGACACCAAGAACCCCGAAGACCGCCCCGACTTTGAAGGCGGCGGCAACGGTGGCGGCGGTGCCGTGATCATCAACGGCGGCGTGCCCGCCCAAGGCACCGTCAACATCCAGGGCGGCCAGCCCATGCAGGGCGACATCGTGCTCGGCGGCGGCGAAGCTGTCACGGGCGGTGAAATGACCGTCGGCGGCGGTATGGCTGTCAGCGGTGACATTGCCGGTATGACCGGCGACTATGCCACCGAACTCGCTGCCATCAGCGACGAGATGAGACGCCTGCGCGAAAGCACCGCCAAGCTCAACAGTGTCTCCGAGACCCTGCTCGAGAGCTATCGCGCCATCTCCGAAAACTCGGAGACCATCACCCGCAGCGCCATGGGATATGTAGACCAGATGCAGAGCCTCACCCACAACATCCAGGGGCTCAACACCATATACGAGATTCAGCTCAAGAGCATCTCGTCGCAGCTCGACTCCATCGACCGCGTCAACCGCGGCATCAAGGACATCCGCGACATGTATGAGAAGAGCGCCGAACAGAGCGCCCACTACTGCGAGGAGACCGAGAAGATGGCACGCTACATGAAGCAGCTCAACTCGGTGTACGAGAAGATGATCACCGCCATGACCATCAACATGTACAACCCCATGATGGGTCAGGCTGCCGCGGCGCCCGCGGCACCCCAGGACGAGGAGGCTTGACGGTCGCCCCGCCCATCAACGCAACACAAAGTAAAACAATCTTTTATCCCCCCGATAATATAGATGTCAAATAATGTACGCCTGTCACCACGTCAGAAGATGATAAACCTCATGTATATCATCCTCACGGCCATGCTCGCGCTCAATGTTTCGAGCGACGTGCTCGACGGCTTCACCCAGGTTCAGGACGGGTTGAGTCGCACAAACCGCAACATGGGACAGCGCAACACCGCAATCTTCAACCAACTCCGCGCCTTCGCCGAGCAGAACCCCGACAAGGGTACTGTGTGGTATGACAAGGCTGTCGAGTTGCACTCCTCGACCATGCGCGTCTATCAGCTTGTCGACTCGTTCAAGCTGCAGATTGTGCGCCAGGCCGACGGCATCAACGGCGACCCCGCCAACATCGAGAACCGCGAGGACCTCGAGGCTGCTGCCGTGGTGATGCTCTCGCCCGGCAACCACAACGGCGAGAAACTGCGCAAAGCCATCGACGCCTACCGCGAATATGTGTCGGTGATGATGACCGACTCGACAAAACGCGCCGCCATCAACGACGCTCTCAACACCGACCCCGTCAAGCGCAAGGGACTGCTCGTGCCCCAGCTGTGGGAGGAGGCAAAATTTGACCAGCAGCCCGTCGTGGCGGCGGTGACCCTGCTCTCCAAGCTGCAGAACGACGTGCTCTTTGCCGAGGGCGAGGCTCTGTCGACGCTTCTGGCTCAGGTTGACGCCGGCGACGTGCGCGTCAACGAGCTCAATGCGTTTGTCATCCCGCAGTCGCGTCTCGTGATGCGCGGCGGTCAGTATCAGGCAAATATCGTGCTTGCTGCCGTAGACACCACGGCGCGTCCCAAGGTGTTCATCAACGGCCACGAGCTGCCCGGCAACCAGGGCGTCTACAACGCCATGGCAGGCGCCACCGGCACATTCTCCTACGAGGGATACCTCGAGGTGCCCCACGGCGACGGATCAATCACCCGCCATCCCTTCAACTCGTCATACACCGTCATCGAGCCCATGGCAACCGTGTCGGCGACGATGATGAACGTGCTATATGCCGGCATCGACAACCCCATCGGCATCTCGGTGCCCGGTGTGACGATGAACGACATCTCGGCATCGATGTCCAACGGCTCGCTCACACGCAGCGGCGACCACTGGATAGCGCGCCCCACCAGCGTGGGCAGCAACGCCGTGGTGACCGTCACCGCCAACATCGACGGCAGACAGTCGACTGTCGCCACCACCACATTCCGCGTGCGCAAGTTGCCCGATCCCACGGCATACATCGCCTTCAACGACGGCAAGGGCAACACCGACCACTACAAGGGTTCCAAACCCTTCTCCAAGATCCTGCTGCTCGCCGCTCCCGGGCTCGAGGCTGCCATCGACGACGGTCTGCTCGACACCAAGTTCAAGGTGCTCTCGTTCGAGACCGTGTTCTTTGATTCGATGGGCAACGCCATCCCCGAGGTGAGCGACGGCGCCAACTTCTCGGCGCGCCAGAAGCAGATGTTCCAGCGTCTGCAGCGCGGCAAGCGATTCTACATCTCGCGCATCAAGGCGGTCGGTCCCGACGGCATCACCCGCGACCTCTCGCCCATGGAAGTCATCGTGGGCTGACGACACCGGTCTGTCACCCTTCTCCCCTCAACACCCAACGCTAAAACAATACATCATCTCACGATATGAAAACTCTCACCAAAATAACTCTCGCGGCAGTGGCTCTCGCCATCGGTTCGGGTGCGCTCATGGCGCAGGACGAGAACCGCGGCGTTGTGCGCCGGCAGTCTCGCGACACCGAGCGCGCCGCACAGTCGGGCACGCAGGTGACACAGCGCATGCAGGCATTCTATGACGACAGCGACAACACCATCGGTGACGCCGACCGCCAATATATGAAAGTGATTTATCGCGACCTTGACCTCGACAAGGACAAGAACGCGGCGCTATACTTCCCCGAGGACATCGTCGATGGTCAGGAGAACTTCTTCCGCATCATCATGCGACTGCTCGCCAACAACCAGATTGCCGCCTACGAGTATCTCGACGGACGCGAGGTGTTCACCGACGAATACCGCCTCAAGGTGCGCGACCTGCTCGACCGATTCCACATCATCTACACCGATGCCAAGGGCTCGAGCGAGAAGAATCCCCGATTCACCATCAACGAGAGCGATGTCCCCACCAACGAGGTGCTGTCCTACTACATCATCGAGAAGTGGGAGTTTGACACCCGCAACAACCGTCTCAAACCCACTGTCGAGGCTGTGTGCCCCGTGCTGCACCGCTCGGGCGACTTCGGCGGCGAGGCTGTGCGCTACCCCATGTTCTGGGTCAAGTTCTCGGACCTGCGCCCCTGGCTCACCCAGCAGACAATCTTCACCAACGACGACAACAACCTGCCCACCTGCACCTACGACGACTTCTTCAACCTCACGATGTATGACGGCGAAATCTACAAGACCCGCAACCTCAAGAATAAGTCGATGATGCAGCTCTATCCCGACGCCGACAAGATGCAGGCTGCGCAGGACAGTATCCAGAACCACCTCGACAACTTCGAGAAAAAGCTGTGGGTGCCCAACCGCGAGGACGTCATCGCCGCCCGCAACAAGAAGAGCGAAGTGGCATCGGCTGACAAGACCGCCGCGGTCGACGACGCCACCACCGCCACCGTCACCGAGGAGCCCAAGTCGGCAAAGCGCACCACTCGCCGCGCCTCCAAGCCCAAGGAATCCAAAGTCAAAGAAACCAAAGCCTCAACATCGTCCAGCGCAACACGCTCGGTGCGTCGTCGCCGCTGAGACACTTCAATAGACAGTATATGAAAAAGCGCGGACACCTCTTGCCCGCGTTTTTTGGTTTTCAAATTGCAGAAATTCTTAGATGATATTATGAAGCGTTTGTCAGTCAGTGTGTTGGCGTTTTTGTTGCCGATTCTCCTGTGCGCCCGCGACCTGCCGGCGCGTGTCGATTCGTTGCTCAAGGTTCTTGACCGCGAGGTAGAGAATCGCGGGGTCTACATGAACCGTCGCGGCGACGAGATACGCCACCTGATGCAGCGCTCGCGCCTCGCCGCCAACGACCGCGAGAACTACCGGATGTTGCACGACGCCTTCTATAAGTCGCGCAGCTATTCGATGGATACGGCGCTGCTGGTTGCACGCGAATGTCGCAGGGTTGCCCAGCGCATCGGCAATCGCGACACGCTGTTGCGCGCCACACTCATGGAGGTCGAGGCACTCAAGGGCATCGGCTACTATGCCAGCTCGCTGATGATGCTCGACAGCATTTCGGCAGAGGTGCGCGCCAGCAACCCGCAGGAGCTCTACAGCCGCTACTGCTCAATCTACTACTCGCTGCTCGAGAGCACCCATCCCGATCGTGAGGAGCGCTATTTCCACAACAACTTGTGTGCCTATCGCGACACTCTGGCACGCATGTCGGCGGCGCCGTTGTCGCGCATTGTCAATCTCATCGAGCTGCAGAAACTGCAGGGCGACTACCGCGGCGCAATCGACACTTACCGCCAATATACGCGCGAAAACCCAGGGGATGCCGACGACACGATTTTGGGGTATGTTGTTGCCGAGGCACTGCTCAAGACAGGCAGTGTCGACAGCGCAAAGTATTTTTTCGCCAAGGTCGCCATCAACGATATCCGCGACAGCGTGCGCAAGTATTCGGCATTGCAAACCCTCGCCCAGGTGCTCAGCGACGAGGGTGACGTCAAACGCGCCTACAACTACATCATCTGCTCGCTGACCGACATCAAGTGCAGCAATTCGATGCCGCGCATGACCAAGATCATCGAGGCGCTGCCCATCATCACCGCCGCCTACCGACAGCAAGAGGAGATTGCGCGCAAGACGCAACGCACGTTCAATATCATCGTGCTTGTCATCGCCATTCTGCTCTTTGTCGCCCTGCACTATGCCTACCGCAAGAACAAGCGACTGAGCCGCGAGAGAGCGCTCCTGCGCGCCAAGAACGACGAACTCACCGAGATGAAACGCGACCTCGACGAGCTCAACAGCCGCCTCGAGGAGTCGAGCCGCGCCAAGGAGGAGTATATCGGCCAGCTGTTCAACCTCTGCTCAGAGTATATCAACATCATGGCGCGTGAGCACAATTCGCTCTACAAAATCCTCAAAACCGGCAAACTCGCCGACGTCGAGAAGGCGCTCGGCGGCGTGCAAAATTCCACACGCCTCAAGGCGTTCTACGACAAGTTTGACAAGGTTTTTCTTGACCTCTTCCCCGACTTTGTCGACAAGTTCAACGCCCTGATGCAGCCCGACTATCGCGTGAGCGCCCCCGAGGGCACACTCACCTCCGAGCTGCGCATCTTCGCGCTGGTGCGACTGGGCTTCACCGACACCGCCCAAATCGCCGCCTTCCTCAACATCTCTCCCCAGACCGTCTACAACTACCGTTTCCGCGCCCGCACTCACGCCATCGTCGACCGCGACACCTTCCTCGAGCGCGTGAGCACGCTGTAACCCCCTCCCGTTGTCTGCCCCCCCGACGCAACGTTTCAGATCTACTGGAATGATGATGTTGTTGGCAGTCGTTGATAGATTCGGAGGGACCTTTGGCGATTGTGGTAGTTGTAGCAGAGAAGACCACTGGCGGGTTGCCGTGAATTTGCATTGAAGAACACATGTGATACAATAAAACAGCATTCAGTGACGGATTAAAGTGTCGCGTTAGAGAGGCATTATCAGTCATTAAAGTTAACAAAAGTTCAATAAAAATAAAAAAATATAATATTATTTGATATGTTATGCAAATGTCCTATGTTTGCAAAAAACACAGCGACACAATCATTTTAATCTAAACCATTTTTCTTATGAAGTATAAAGTATCACTTATGTGCTTTTTTGTCGCATTATTGAGCTTTTCATGTAGAGATAAGTTCGATGTCGATGAAATTCAGATTGCACAAGAAAACAGTTCTGCTCATGCTATTCCACTGGAAACTGCGTTAGAGTCGCTTTATAATTTTATGGGCGTCTCAAAGAATTCTAGGGGGGAGCGTCATTCCATTTTAAACACAAGGACTATTAGACTGACAACCAAACTCTCAAGGAGTGATGACTCGCAGTCTGATGGTGACGAGTTATTGTATGTAGTTAATTAATAAATAGATTATGCGCAGTGTCTTAAATTTTTTTGTTGTCGGCTTGATGCTGACATGCATGTTAGCCTCTTGTGGCACATGGGATGATAGTATGGGTTATCCCACTAAAGTTACTTTCCCCAAGGAGGGCGGTACTAAAACTATAACAGGTGATGGAATATTGATTGATGGTGGTATCTATGATACAGATTACAATGAGTATGCCGAATTTTATACTGATGGTTATAGAAATCCAAACCCTGATACGGTGACCATGGTTGGCAAATGGTTGACTGTAACTTATGTCAATAGGGAAAGGAAGATAACATTTACTGCTGAACCTTCGGAATCAAAAAAATCTCGTAAATTGATTTTTGAAGCGAACGGTTACCCTTTGGTACTTCGAATCACGGTCAAGCAACATTAGCATAGTGTTTAGTAGCCATTTTATGGTTAGAAATGAGGATTTTTTTGGGATATCAATACTGAATATTCCATCTGCCGTTATTGATAGTCCGAATAATGTGTTTGTAAAGATTGCCGTAAAGTCGGTTATTTTACTCTCGACACACATGTATTGTTGTTAACCTTTACACCAAGTAGTCGTGCGTGAATGGTAATGAAACGAGCAGACGCCAATTTTCTTGCTATTCTCGCAGGGCTACTTATAGCGGTTGAAACGTCTTCGGCGTTGCGAAATCGTATGTCGCCTGGGGGGGGCGGGACGTTGCCGGAAAGTATAGGGGGCCAATATATTGCGTCCGCGCTATGGGTAGACGTAATTGATTGGTCGTGTGGAGAATGTGTATGCGGGAGGAAGTGGCGTATGTGTATGCCGATGGTGATGCCGATGAGGGTGCGGGCGCAAGGAATTGCGTACCGATGCGAGGATTTGTGTTAAATAAATGAAAATGAAGTGATTGCTTTATATGTATTTAATAGAGTGATATACAATGAAATAGATGTGTTGATGGTGGGTTTTGTCAAGCCGATGGGGTGTTAAAAGTTTTGATATGTTGTCATTTTGGTTTATATTTGTTGATTGAAATTCACAATTTCGCTATCTTGTGCCAATGAATGCCTTGCAATCATGATTTGAAGAAATCATTTGTTGAAATCGACGACATCATTTCTTGCTATTGAAGACATCATCCACTCTGCTAAACTACTGCGGTAGTTGTCCCCGACTTGAACTCTTTATTTTAATAGACTCACATAAAACACCAGATGAAAACAGGAAATCTAATTCTTGCTATGGCGATGACCGCGATGATGGCGGCATGTACGTCGCAGCTTGACGTGCCCGCTGCTGATGGCGAGGCAACAATCACTTTCACAGCACAGCTTCCGGGCTCGATGAGCCGTGCCAATTACGCCGACGGTACTACCGCCACTACGCTCTATTATGCCGTCTACAGCAATGGCACGCTTCTCAAAGACAATGGCCTGAGTGGTCAAACGACTCTCAAAGACAAGCAAGCCAATGTGCCGTTGACTCTCGCTCAGGGTATGACCTACGACATCATCTTCTGGGCTCAGAGCGACAGCAGCCCCTATAAATTCGATGCCCAAAATGCGACTGTGACTGCCGAATACAACGGTGTTAGTGCGAACAATGAGGCTCTCGACGCATTCTACTAAAGAATCCCGTATTTTAAACCCTATACATCAAGAGTCTTGGTAAGTTCCTCAA